>JABAHR010001916.1_pt1 | contig 20102 bp, 20 predicted proteins | sample 7062101 | NCBI WGS metagenome assembly JABAHR01 (sample SAMN14534553, study PRJNA622989) | marine sediment metagenome | biome: marine biome [ENVO:00000428]; feature: marine pelagic biome [ENVO:01000023]; material: deep marine sediment [ENVO:00002113] | place: India: Gulf of Kutch | collected... | reverse complement strand
GCGCGCTGGGCGCGCTCCTACCGCTTGTCGCGGACCCGGATCAGTACCTCGACACTTTCCTGCTCGGTGCCTGTCGGCAGCGGCGGCAGGTCCATGATACGGACCTTGTCGTCGGGGATATCGGTCAGTTCACCGGTTTCCACGTGGTAGAAGTGGTGGTGCGCGTGCGTGGTGGAATCATATTTCTTCCGCGTGCCATCGACATTGATCTCTTTCACCAGGCCCGTTTCGCTGAATACTTTCAAGCAGTTATAAACGGTCGCCTTGGAGACGCCGCTGCCATTACGCTGCAACTGGTCGATAATCTCGTCGGCACACAGGTGCTGCGGCTTACTGAGTATCAGCTCGGCCACCTCGATGCGCTGCGCAGTCGGCAGCACACCATGCGCGCGCAATTTTCCATGAATTTCTGAGCGTGACATCAAACCTGTTCCCTGCTTCGAATTTTGAGTGCCAGTATAGACGATGACCAAGCCGGCCGGTCAATTCTCCACAATCTTAGCGGAAATGCGCACTGCCCCGACCGAGACCCGATTATAAGCTGAATCGGCCTGGACAGGGAGGTTCGGCATGGGAAAAGGCGTCAAACGCGCTGGCTTCAGCCTCTACGAGTTGCTCATGACCCTGGCGCTGTTCGCCGTCATGCTCACGCTGGGGATACCGTCATTCGGCGCTATCGTCGCGAATCATCGGCTGCGGGTGGAGGTGGATCAGCTGTTTCACGCGATCCACCACGCCAGGAAGGAGTCCATCGTGCGCCGGCGAGTGGTGACGATCTGCCCGACGCAGGATGGCGAGACCTGCGGTGACGACTGGTCAGCCGGATGGATGATGTTCGTCAACATCGACCGCGATTGGCCGGCCCGGCGCGATGCTGACGAGCCAGTACTCCGGTGGCTCAACGTCGCGCCCGGGAACCGGATTGTTGCCAACCGGCAAAGCTTTTCCCTGCGCTCGATCGATCTTCGCGCAACCAACGGCACCCTGATCTTCTGCGACCGGGCCGGCAGGGCCAGGCCCCGGGCCCTGGTCGTCAGCTACACGGGTCGCCCGCGGGTGGCCTACAGGGACCGGCGCGGCAGGCCTTATTCATGCCCGGATTAAGTTAAATCGGGATGCTGAAATCGACCGTTTATCGGGGCCCAGAGCCCGCTTGTCGGATACTTCCGAACGGCCCCAACGCCGCTTGTATATTGCCTTTATGGATATCAAGCGACAAACCGGCTTCACGCTCTACGAGCTCCTGATCACGGTGCTGGTCGTCGGCGTCATCCTGACAATCGGAATCCCGAATATGGCGGAGTTCACGCAGAACAGCCGCCTGACCAGCGCGTCGAACGACCTGCTATCGAGCTTCCAGCTGGCACGCTCCGAAGCCGCCCGCTCGAAAACCAACATCACGATTTGCGCGAGTCCCGACCCGCTCGCTGCGAATGCCAACTGCGGCGGGAATTTCAGCACGGGCTGGATTATTTTCCTCGACATCGATGGTGATCTGAACCGCGCCGGTGCGGACGAGAACGTCTTGCGGGCGCACCCTGCGCCGCCCGCGGGCGTGACGATCACACCGGACAACGGCGCTACCTATTTTTCGTTTGCCGGCACCGGCCTCGGCCGCGGAAATGTCGGCGGCCAGCCTGCCCTGTCGACGGTCATGATCTGTGACGAACGCGGTATTGACACCGCGCCCGGCGGCCGCGCCACGGCCCGGCGCCTGGTCGCAACGGCGATCGGTCGGGCAACCATCATCAGCGACAAGAACCAGATTCTGGCAGCCGGCGGCGCCTGCCCGTAAGGACCTGACATGAGTTTCGCGATCCGGAAAGGCAAACACAACGGCAAGCGCAGCATGCGCGGATTTACCCTGATCGAGGTGTTGATCGCGCTGGTCATCATGTCGGTCGGCATGCTCGGCATTGCCGGCCTCTACGTGCACAGCATGCAGGCGGGCCGTACGTCGGTCTTGCGACACAACGCCGTCACCCTGGCCGGAGACATCGCAGACCGGATCCGTGCCAATTCGCGCGCGGGCGCTGCTTACGCACTGGCCGGTGCGAACAATAACTGCGTTGCGGCAGGCGTCGACTGCACGATCGGCGAGATGGCGGCCCACGACATCTTCCTCTGGGACCAGCAGGCTGCGGCGACGCTACCCAACGGCCAGGTGAACGTCGTTTTCAACAACGGCGTCGTTCCGCCGACCTACCAGATCACGGTTTCCTGGACCGAGCCGGGCGAGGTCCTGAATTACTCGATCACGATTCCGGTACTCGGGATTTAAGAACATGAAGAATCAGTACGAACGTATGCAAGGTATGACGCTCGTCGAGCTGATGGTCGCATTGGCCATCGGCTCGTTCCTGATGGTCGGCGCGGTACAGGTCTACAACCAGAGCCGGCAGGCCTTCGTCATCAACGAGTCGATCGCCCGAGTCCAGGAAACGGCGCAGTTCGCGATGGACACGATCGAGGCCGATCTGCGCATGGCCAGCAACTTCGGGATGCAGAGTCGCGGCCTGGCGATAGACGGCCGCTCCGTCACCGGTGATCCGAACCCGAACCTGTTGCCAGCCCCGGGTGGCTGCGGCGCCGACTGGGCGCTCAAGCTGGGCCGCCCGGTCGAGGGCGAGAACAATGCCTACGGCCTTGCTTGCGTTCCGGCCGGTGGCGCTCAAGCCAATTCGGACACGATCACGACACGACGCGCGACGGTTGCAGCGACACCGCTTGCCGCGGGGACCCTGCAGATCCAGTCGAGCCGTATCCAGGGCACCGTGTTCGCGGACGGCGCTATTCCGACGGGATACACGGCTCTGGATTCCGAGACACATGACCTCATGGTCAGCACTTACTACGTGTCCCCGAATTCAGCGCTGATTCCAGGCGTGCCGACGCTCCGCCGGCAAACACTGGTGCCGGGCCCCGGCATCGTCGATCAGGAAATTGCGCCGGGCGTCGAGAACATCCAGCTGCAGCTTGGCGTCGACGTCGACGAAGACAACACGGTCGATCGTTACATCAATCCGGGCGATCCGATCCTGGATCCGCTGGACGCCGCATTCATTCCCGGCGCAAAAGTCATCACCGCTCGCCTCTGGATGGTCGTGCGTGGCGTTTCGCCGGAGACCGGCATCCAGGACAACGTGAATTATGCGCCGGGTGACGTGAACCTCGGCCAGTACAACGATCAGTTCCGCCGCATGATGGTCTCGAAGACCATCCTCCTCCGGAACGCACGGTCGTAAGGGGTAGAAGAATGAAACGCATTCAATTGCAGAAGCAGCAGGATGGCGCGGCGTTGGTCGTCGGCCTCGTCCTGCTCGTCGTCGTGACCGTGCTTGCCGTATCGGGCATGAACACGGCCACCACCGAGCTCGCAATGGCGCGTAACAACCAGAACTACGAAAACGCATTTCAGGCTGCTGAAACCGGCATTGAGCTCGCCCTGTCTCAGGGCATGTTTAGCACGACTGTCAACGCCAACCTCGTGCAGAATGTCAATGCGAACGACTCCGTAACGGCGGTCATTCAATTTGATAGAACAACGCTGGTGCCGGACCAGGCATTCAGTCTTGGCTCCGGCAGTGGTATCGCTGCATACCATTTCGTGGCGACGGCTACGGCTGAGTCCAAACGGGAAGGTGTCGGCGGCGGAACCACCGACCGGGATGCATCTGCCGTACATACACAGGCGTTTTACATTGTCGGACCAGGGTCACCCACCCTCTGACCAACAGAGTATCGATTCAAGGAAGGATAAGAGCCATGAAAGTGAAGTATTGCATAGTAATTGCGTTGCTCGGATTCTGCCTGTCAGCAGGTGCGGAATTTCGGACAATATCGCGTGCCTACGAAATCGCGCTGAGTGATTTCCGGGTACCGGCCACACCTTCGAGCGCTGTCATTTTCAGAGAATGCGCGGATTGCGAAATGCGCACAATTCGTGTCACACCGCAGACGCGATATGAATTGAACACTCGTGCAGTCACACTGAAGGAATTCAGAGCGGCTGTTTTCCAGATTCGCGACCGGGTAGCGGAAACCATCATAGTTTTGCATCACCTGGAGTCCGATACCGTCGTTTCGGTTTCAGTGTCAATCTAGTATCGAGGACGTACGAGATTTGTTGAGGATATGATCATGAAGATCGAGAAGGGAAAAGCCAGATGGACAGGCGCCGGAATCATTTTTTCGATTCTCTGTGGGTCACCTGTATGGGCAGATGACACGGAATTGCTGCTCGTCGTGCCTAATAAAATTGACCAACAATTCAATGCCAATATTCTGTTGATGATCGACTCTTCGGGCAGCATGAATACCCTTGAACGAACGGCCGCGCCCTACGACAGCAGCGTTACGTATGCTGGAATCTGCGACCCGACCAAACTCTACTGGACGGAATTGGGTTTTCCGCCCGGGTGCGGAGCAGAAAACAACAAATATATCGATAGCAGTGTGTTGAGCTGTTTTCCGGCCAAGCGCTTACTGGACGGTATTGGCACCTATACGGACGTATTGGCCCAGTACCGGGACGGCAGCGCTACTGCTGTGACTTACGAGGAAACTTCACCAACGATTTGGCAAACCTTGCAGCCCGGCAATGCGACAGATCCCGTCAGTTGTGCCAGGGAAGGCAGCGCTTCTGGAATTGCCTGGGGCAGCTACCCGACCTCTGTCACATACACACTTTATTCAGGTAATTACCTGAACTGGAAGCAGAATCCGGTTTTGGTCGACATGAGCCGGATCGACATCGTCAAGACTTCGGCGAAGACCGCGTTGTCTTCGATCAACAGCTCGAATATCGCCATCATGCGTTTTAACGAAATGAGTGGCGGGCCGGTCATCATGGCAATGAAGGACCTCGACTCCAACCGCGCGTCGATCGACTCCGTCATCGACGGGATCGCTGCCGGCGGGCGGACACCGCTGTCCGAGACCGCATACGAGGCGGCGCTGTACTGGCTAGGAGCGCCTGCACACTACGGTGAGTTGATCAACGAGCACCCGACGGACCCCGACGCCCTCCGGTCGACCGGCCCGGAGGTTTACTTGGCCCCGGACAGCCCCGCATGTACGAAGAATTACAACGTCTTCCTGACGGACGGCGAGCCCGTCGACGATTTGGACACACCTACCCTTGCACCGACATTACCCGGCTTCCAGAAAAAGCTGGGCCGCACAGCGTGTACAGGCACGAATGAAGGCGATTGCCTGGACGATATAACGGAATACCTTTCCATTCCGGACCTGGATGCCGCACAACAAGGCGACCAGTTTGTCACGACGCATACCATCGGCTTTACGATTGATTTGCCCATCCTGAAATCGGCGGCCGACGTTTCCGGCGGCGAGTACTACCTTGCCGACGATGTCGAAAACCTGACAAGGGCATTGCTGCAGATATTCGAAACGGCAAACGAACAATCGCTGTCGTTCACGTCACCATCTGTCGCGGTCAGCGCATTCAACCGTACACAGAACCTGAACGACCTTTACATGACCGTTTTCAGGGCGAAAAACAAGGTGCACTGGCCGGGCAACCTCAAGAAATACCGTGTCGTCGATCGTGTGATCACCGATGCCAATGGCCTTGCCGCAGTAGACCCGGCCACAGGATTTTTTAATGACAGTGCCACCAGCTTCTGGACCACCGGCGGGCCGGACGGAAAAGAAGTGGAGCTAGGCGGCGCTGCAAATATGCTGCCGGATCCCGCTGTACGAAATCTGTACACGAACAATGGCTCCGATGCTAATTTGACCGGTGTGAGCAATGCGCTGACGCCCGCCAATGCGACGGCATTCTCATTGAGCGACTTCGGTTTGACAGGCTCCTCGGGCGAGCCCACGATCGAGCAGCTGATCCGCTGGGCACGTGGCGAAGATCTGCTCGATGAAGACAGCAACACGTCGACACTGGTCCGCAACGTTATGGGCGACCCACTCCACTCGCAGCCAACGGCTGTCGTGTACGGAGGCTCTTCAGGAAATGAAGACGTTGTCGTGTTCGCAGCGACCAATGACGGCTATCTCCACGCCATCGACGGCAAAACCGGCAGCGAACTCTGGTCCTTCATTCCGAAGGAGTTGCTATCCAATCTGCCCAAACTCATGTTCGACCCCGACAGCAGCTTCAAGAACTATGGAATCGACGGCGACCTCGTTGCCGTAGTCTCCGATGCCGACCAAAATGGCGTTATCGACGGTTCGGATTTTGTTTACCTTATTTTCGGGATGCGCCGTGGCGGGAACAGCTACTACGCACTGGACGTCACAGACAAGAATGCGCCAAAACTCATGTGGAATGTCACCTACCCCGGATTCGGACAGTCATGGGCGAGGCCGTCTGTCGTCCGGGTTGACATCGCCAATGCCGCACAGAATGCCGAAAAAGCCACGGTCGTCATCGGTGGTGGATATGATTCCGCTCACGACACGGCGACCTACCCGTCGACGCCGGATGTAGCCGGTGCCAACATCTACATGCTCGATCTGGTCTCCGGGGCCGAACTGTGGCGCGCGGGCCGCGATTCGAATGCAGATTTGCAACTGGCGTCGATGACTCGGGCATTCCCCACGCAGATCAAGGTTGCAGACCTGAATGGCGATCGGCTGGCCGACAGGATGTATGCCACCGATGTAGGCGGTCAAATCTGGCGATTCGATATTACAAATGGCCAGGACCCGGCTACCTTGGTCGCCGGTGGTGTCATTGCTCAGGTCGGTGCCGAGGGATTGGCAAGCCCTGGCACTGCAGATACACGCCGGGTGTACAACTCGCCCGATATCTCGATCTTTACGGACAATCTTCATGGCCGGAAATACATTGCCGTCAGTATCGGCAGCGGCTACCGGGCACATCCGCTGAATACGAGTGCGACCGACCGGTTCTACTCAGTTCGTGACCCGGATGTGTTCCATCGCTTGTCTCAGGCCGAATACGACAGTTATCCGGTGGCGACCGATGCGGATCTGATCGAAGTCAGTGGAAAAACGCAGGTTGCGCTCAGCCCAACTGACCGCGGCTGGAAGTTCACATTGCCATCTGCCCAGATGGTGCTGGCGGACTCGGTCACATTCGACAATACCGTATATTTTGTCGGATTTGCGCCGGCATTGAACGCGATCGATGCCTGCGAGACGACAGTTGGGCGAAACTTCCTGTATCGAATGAGCATCGTCAATGGTGATCCTGTGGTCAATAACCTGGATACACTCGACCCGGCATTTTCGGACAACGCAAGGATGACACAATTGCAGCAGGGCGGCATCGCGCCGACTCCGACCATCCTGTTCCCGAGCCCGGACGATCCGAACTGCACCGGGGCGGATTGCGCACCGCCACCGATCGGCTGCGTTGGCGTCGAGTGTTTCGACCCGGGCTTTGCTAACAACCCCGTTCGCACACTATGGACGCAGGACGGCATCCAGTAGCGCCGTGCAGAATTCGCTTGGAGAAATTGAGAAAAATGAACAGTAAGAATATGCGGGGCGTTACGCTCATGGAGCTGATGATCGTTGTCGTGATTGTCAGCATCCTGGCAGCCATCGCCTATCCTAATTACCGGGAGTTCGTGGCCAGGGCCAAACGTAACGAGGCAAAGTCCTGCCTGCTGCAGGTCTCGACGCTGCAGGAGCGGTTTTATCTGCAGAACAATGTCTACACCACGGATATGACCAACCTGGGTTTTGCGAATGCGGGAAATAATCTGACAGACTCGGGCACCTATGTCTGCACCGTCAATAACGCGAACGCCAATACGTTCACCGCAACGGCGACGTACCAGAACGCCGACGCCGAAGCGGGCAAATGCCTGACATTCAGCATCGACGGCCGAGGCCAGAAGACGTCTGCGCCGGCGCCCGACTGCTGGACGAATACGCGGCTGTAATTGTCAAAAAGATGACCGTCTTTGCGAGGAGGCGAAGCCGACGAAGCAATCTCGTCGGGGCAATGCCAACAAGATTGCTTCGCGACGCTCGCAATGACGAAAAATAATTGAGGCCGGCCATTGACCGGCCTTTTTTTTCGCCTGCAGCGCAGGTTTGTCCCCGGAGGCGGCTCCTAAGATTCCTCTTTACCGGAGAGAAACAACGCGTCGATGATCAGGAACGCAGCGCCGACCGTAATCGCCGAATCTGCGATATTGAATGACGGGAATGGCCAGCTGCCGATAAATACCTGGATGAAATCGACGACGCTGCCGAGCATGATCCGGTCGATAACGTTGCCGATCGCGCCGCCCAGGACCAGCGCGAGTCCCGCGGACAGGATGACCTGGTTCTCTGTGCGAATCCGCCAAAGCCACCAGGCAATGTAGCTGCTTACCGCAACGGCTAGAACGATGAAGAACCACCGTTGCCAGCCGGACGCATCCGCGAGGAAGCTGAACGCCGCGCCGGTATTGCGCTGATGCGTGATGTTGATGAAGCTGTTAATCGGGATCTTGTCATAGAGGCCGACCCACTTGATGATCATTGCCTTCGTTGCCTGATCGAGGATAACGACGACGGCAGCCAACGATATCCACAGGGCGAATGATCGATAGCCGGTGGGCTGCTTGGCGTTTTTTTCAGTCAATAGACAATCCCCGAAGTTCAGGCTGCAAGTATCTGCCGGGCCATTTCCGAATCACGATGCATTTGTTCGACTAGCGCGTCGACGTCGCTGAATTTTTCTTCGCTGCGCAAGCGAGCGATGAAGTCCACGTGAATATACTCACCGTAGATGTCGCGATCAAAGTCGAATATGTGGACTTCCAGTAATGGTTTGTTAGGGCCGAAGGTCGGGCGAGTGCCGACGCTGGCCACCGCGTCGAGCGGCCCCCAGTCCTTGCCACTTGCCCTGACGGCGAAGATCCCCATGACCGGGCTCTGCTTACGATTAAGGTTGACGTTCGCCGTCGGGTAACCGAGCTGGCGGCCTACCCGCTCGCCGAGGATGACCTTGCCTGACATTCGGTAGTGCCGTCCCAGCAAGGCTGAAGCCCGCTGGAGATCACCTGTCCAGAGCGCCTCGCGGATGGCCGAACTGCTGACGCGCTCGCCCGATTCAACGATGCTTGAAACCTCCTTGACCGAGAAGCCGATGGCATTACCGGCTCTTTGCAGCGTTGCCAGGTGCCCTTCCCTGTCGTGCGCAAAGCGGAAGTCATCGCCGATCACGAGGTGGCGCACATTCATCGCGTGGACGAGTATCTGCCGGATAAACGCATCCGCCGAGATATCCTTCATCGAATGATCGAAGCGCGGGCAGAAGAAGATGTCGATGCCCGCATCTTGCAATGCCTCGAATTTTTCCCTGAATCGCATGAGCCGGGCCGGGGGGCTGTCCGCAAGGAAGAACTCCTTCGGGGTGGGCTCGAAGCTCATGACCACCGACGGAATACCTTTTTGCCCCGCCTCGTCGAGAACGTGGTCCAGCAGCACCCGGTGTCCGAGGTGCAAACCGTCGAAGGAACCGATGGTGACGACACTGCCGTCAGCGACCTGTTCGAAAGGGAATTCCCTGGTATTTCGGGCTAGCAGCATGAAAGGAGGACTTTAGAGGAAGGCTCGATTGTACAGGGCTAGGCGCGGTGCCTGAACTGCGCCGGCCGCGCGCCGATAACGACCAGCGTCAGGAAATAGCTAGCGGCGCCAGCTACGACGACAATACCCAGCCAGCCTACGCGCTCCCAGGCACCGGCTGCCAACCACCATTCGAGCGGACGGTCCAGCGCACGAAGGCAGACGACCATGACGCCATTGGCGATCACAACCCGCGTCAGCAACGCGGGCCATCCGTGACCGGCTTTCATTACGCCGTCCCGGTCCAGACCGCGGTAGAGGAGCCAGGCATTCAGCAAAGCGGCGATGGATATCGCCAGTGCGAGCCCCGCGTGCGTCCCGGCATAGCCCGCCCGGGTCAGCGTCCAGGCCAGGACGACGCTCAGCCCGAAGTTAACGGCGAGCGCGATGAGGCCGATCTTGACCGGCGTCTTCGTATCCTCCCGGGCGAAATAAGCGGGCGCAAGTATTTTCACGAACGAGAAACCGATCAGGCCGGCGGCGAAAGCCTGCAGGCTCAAGGCGGTCATCTCGACATCGAATGCGGTAAAGACGCCGCCATAGAAGATAGTGGCGACCAGCGGCACGGCAAGCACGATCAGGCCGACCGCCGCGGGTGCAGCAATTAGGACGACGAGCCGCATCGACCAATCGATGGTCGCGGAAAACTCGCTCATGGATTTGTTCGCCGCCTGCCTGGACAGGTACGGCAATGTGACTGTCGCGAGCGCGATACTGAATAATCCCAGCGGGAACTCCATCAGCCGATCCGAGTAGTAGAGCAAGCTGATCTTGCCGACGCCGAGCAGCGAGGCAATGATCCCGCCGAGGAGCACGTTCACCTGCGCTACCGATGAGCCGAATATTGCCGGCAGCATGAGCTTGATGACTCGCCGGACGCCGTCGTGCCGCGGCCGCCAGCGCGGTCGCGGAATCGCGTGGATCTTTGCGAGGAAGGGAATCTGGAACAGGAGCTGCGCGATACCGGCGATGAACACCCCGTACGCCAGCGCCATGCCGGGTTCATCCAGCTGTGGCGCGAGCCATAGCGCGCTTGCGATCAATGCGACATTGAGGATGACCGGGGTGAACGCCGGCGCGGCGAACTTCCCATAGGTATTGAGGACGCCGCCCGCAAACGCTGTGAGCGACACGAACAACAGGTAGGGAAAGGTAAACCTGAGCATCGCCGTCGCCATGTCGAAGCGACCATCTTCACCGACAAACCCTGGCGCAACGAGCAACACGAGTAACGGTGCTGCAACTACGCCAAGCAAGGTGATCGCAAAGAGAACAACGCCGAGCGTACCGGCGACGGCGTCGACAAACGCCCGCGCCTCCTCGTGGTCCTGATGTTCCCTGTACCGAGCCATAACCGGCACGAATCCCTGCGAAAAGGCGCCCTCCGCAAAGAAACGGCGCAACATGTTCGGAATCCGGTTCGCCACGATGAATGCATCCATCACGATCGTGGCGCCAAAATAGCGGGCAAAAACGAGGTCGCGGATCAGTCCCAGAATGCGCGACAGCAGGGTCATGAAGCTGACAACGGAGGTCGATTTCAACAGACGAAGCCCAAAACCGCCTTGCTGGGACGATTGCGTGCGCTCGCAAGAGCCGTTTCGGGCGCTGTGATCCTCTGACATTCCGGCGGAAATCAAGGCTTCAGGAGCCGCTAGTGTAGCGTCAAATGCGACTAAAAATCAGGCATTTAGCGTACTTCAGGCAGGGCTCGAGTGGCGCCATTGACATTTTCAGGGTGGATGCGAATAATACGCGGCTCTTTGGGGTCCGGCCCCCGGTTCAGTTGGATAAAAAGTACAGTGGCAAACATCAAATCAGCCCAGAAACGGGCCCGCCAGGCAGCCAAAACGCGGCTCCACAAAATGGGACTTCGCTCGAAGATGCGTACCCACATCAAGGCGGTCATCGCCGCTGTCGACAAAGGTGACAAGGACGCTGCCAGCGCCGCCTACAAAGCCGCTGTACCGGTCATCGATTCGATGATCACCAAGGGTATTGTCAACAAGAACAAGGCGGCCCGGCACAAGAGCCGCCTGAACAAGATGGTCAAATCGCTGGCCGCCTGAGCCCGCCAGCTCGTCCGGATTCCCAGTCCTGCTATTGCGGCTACCAGCAGTTGCCGCCGGATCCGCTATAACCCTTCTCGCCGGTATTCGTCAGCGTCAGGTTGCCGCAGTCGGTGTCTTTCTCCGCCTGCTTGAGCTGCGGCGTCGCCGTCAACTCGTAGGTGACGATATTTGATGCCGATATCTCGACGTTGTAGACGCGATCACCGTCAGCCGTGGTCACCACTGCGCCTTCCTCGTCGATCATGATTGCATCGCTCGCGTAACCGAGGTTCGTCAGGCTGCCGGCATAGCGCTTGTTGTCCATGAAGAATTGCTGCTGGCGGTCCGCGATCTGCATCAGCATGCCGGTCGCAACCGCTCGTTTCGCACGTACGACGAACTGCGTGTAGGACGGATAGGCCACCGACGCGATGATCGAGATGATCGCGACGACAATGAGCAGCTCCATCAGGGTCACGCCGCGCTGCCTGGAGATCTTGCGTAAATTTCGCATTGAATATCCTTTGTTGTTCATCGTATTACTGCAAATCCGTGTCTTCGGAGACGAACCAGTAAGTTCGCCAGCGAGTCGCCACGTCAATCGAATCAACCTGCAGATCAGGCCGGAGAATCTTGTTCGGCGGGATCGTGACGACCTCGGCCGGAATGCCGGCAGAATTCAATTCGACGCTGCGATCGCTTTTTGACGTCGCGTCGTCGCCTTCCGGATCGTCGTCGGTCGGCATATCGTCCGAAGTGTCGTAGTTGATGACCGATTCGGCTGTCTGCAGAGACACCGCGTAGAGGCGCCCCGAGCCCTCCGAAGGAGAACATGCGGAGGCCCGACTGCCGCCCTGCGGCATGTACGAGGTGAAGAAGATTTTGCCGGACATCGTCAGCGGCGTCGCCAGCACTTTCTCGCCCGACGTCTCCATCCTGAGTTTCCAGCCGTGCTTCAACTCGAGTTTGCAACTGCCGTCCTGCAGGCAGTTGCTCGTCACGTCGTCGAGGATGGCGTTAGTGATGGCCGTATCCAGCCCGGCGCCGATACCCGTGTTCCGGTCCTTGATCATGTAGAAGTAGTTCACCGCTGTGCCACCGCCGTCGAGCGGATCTGCCCGGTCGCCCGAACCGATCACGACCGCATCGAAATTGCCGTCCGCGTCCTTGGTCTGCACGAGGTCGGGCCGGTGGAAGAAACGACGATCGTCGGCCTTGCCGAGACCGCCGGCATGTCGGCCCAGGGACGCCAGCAGGGTGAGTTTCCAGTCACTGGTGTCGCTGCCGGCGAGGTCGGCGCGCCAGACGTTGCCGCCCGTATCGCCGACGATTATGCGATCCGTAAGTCCGTCGCCGTCAGTGTCCGCAGCCGTCAGGGAGGACGGGATGCTGTCAACGAGGCCCGGATGCTGAAATTCCTTTGTAGATGCGCCGCCGCTGCCGCCGGTCGCCTTCCAGATCAACTGGCCGGTCTCGGCGTTCACGACATAGATTGCGTTGCCCATCGTATCGTCGCTACCGACGCCGCCTCGCAAGTCCTTGTTCATGTCGTAGCCGCCGCCAAACATGATCACGGGCGTCGCTCCGCTGCCCGTCTTGACGAGCCCGACACGCGGCGTTGAAAACGTGTAGCCGAGCTCCTTGAAGTCGCCGGAATCGTCGATGGTCCACATCAGGCGCGGCATCTCGGGGTTGGTGACGTCGAGCGCGTAGTAGGCTTTGCCGCCCCGTCGCATACCCGTGTACAGGTAGACCTTGTCGCCCGACTCGATCGAGCCGTTGCGATTCTGGTCCTGTATAAATGCGACCGGCGCGCCGTCGAAGGTATACGGATGCTTGGTGCCCGGTATGTTGTCGCGAAGCGTTTTTTGCGCGGCGAGCGAACGCCTCGGGATGAAGGCCCATGCTTCGCGCCCGCTTTCCGCGCCGCCCGGCGTCGTATTCCGGATCATGCGCAGCATGCCATCGTTGGAAGCCACTGCCAGGTAGATTGCCGGATTGCCGCTGCTGTAACCGCCGGTCGTGCCGTAGTTCAACGGCATCGGGCGCGAGTGCAGCGCGTCGCCGAATATCCAGCCACGCGCTTCGTTCCTGGTACCGTCGCGATCGAGGTCGTCGATGTCGACACCGCGTGCAAAGGCGATCAGTTGGCCGGCCTCGTCGGTGGTCGACACCCCGAAATCCGCCTGCAGGTTCGATGCAGTGGTTGCGTCGACATTGAATTCCGCCAGCGAATTCGGCGTTCGGTCGTAGTATATCGTGCGTCCGCCAAGACCGTTGGCGAACTGCGGGCTGCCCCTCAGCACCCCGGGAATCTTCTGGCCGGCGCCGCCGCGAGCGACGGAGCGGCCGTCGCGGCCCTCGACCTCGCCCGCATCCTCATCGGCGGGAGGAAGCTCGCTGGGAACGGTCCAGTGCGTAAGCGCGTCGAAGCGGATGCGCCCGTCGCCCGCAATCGCACCATAGCCGGTCGCATCGACGAGCGCCGCGCCGCCAGAGGTGTTGTTGGCGCCGAGAAGTTTAAGTTTCTTGACATTGCCGACCCAGCTCGGCCGGCCATCGCCTTCCACCTGGAAGAGCGCGATGTAGACGTTATCCGTTATCTCGGCGCGATTGAATACATTGACCGGCACCGATGCAGCCACGAATGTGGTGCTGACGCTCAGGATCTGTTTGAAGATCTCCTGGAGCGTGGCAACGAGCTCGTCCGGATTCTCGCTGAGCTCGAGCGGCAAGCCGGTGCCGCCGGCTTTCGCGTAACCGAGCGTGGTCGTATTAATAAACCGCGGATCGACGAGGAAGTAGGAAATCACGTTCTGCTTGTCATCGAGATCGGGAACGGTCCCATAGTTCCCATTCGCGATGTCGGCGTCATTCAGGTACTGAATGACGTCCGGAAACTCTTTCTGCGGCGAGCCGAAGCCACCCATCGAGATGGGATCTTCGATCGCCCCGTCCGAATCCGTTTCCTGGTTCGCGACCTGGAACAATGCATTGACCGTGTAGATCTTGGAGCAGGCGCCGGCGTCCTGTAGCGGCGATGCATATTTCGGCTTACTCGATGGCGGAATTTCGATGGAGGGGTCCCAGGAGGCCAGCGGATAGTCAGTATCCAGGTTGAATTTATTGCTCGTGCCGTAGTCCGTATATCCGTTATGCGCGTTATAGACGCCCTGGCCGGTCAGGTAACGGAAGAATTCGAAAAACAGCTCCTTGCCCTGGTAGGAATGACTCTGGTTACCCAGGGGCGTCGGTATGTTCTGAAGAATGTTGTGGAACCTGGCCTTGGCGCCGTTCGCGTCGCTTTCCATGAACTCCTGGAAGCCCATGGCGATATAGCCGCCGTTGCTGCAGCCGGTGCGGCCAAATCCCGCGCAGTTGTTTTGATTATCGTGGTTGAGCATCAGACCGACCTTGATGCCCTGTAATGGATCGAAGACTTTGCGCAACGCACCGCGCAACACGTCAAAAAACGTATAGGGACCGGTCGGCTTCATGTAGCCCTCTGCGATCAGCTTGTCGCACTGACCCTGACCACAGGCGGTGGACCCCAGGTTCGGCCGATAGTCCAGCGAGAACATGACCATCGGCATGCTGTCGTATGGCAAGGACGCGCCACGATTAATGTAAACGTCCGTATCGTCAGCCTTCGCGATACCGATCGTCGCGATCAGAGTCGCGAACGAGGCGAGAAGAAAATATTTGGTTTTCATGGCAGCCATACCTGGTTTCATCAAATTGCTCATGCTCAGAATTTGGGCACGAGGACCAGCACACCTTCCGTAATCTGCTGTCGGCCGAGTTGCTCGTCCGTTCGGTCATAGGTGGTTATGACCTCGAACGACGCGCTGTTGAATTTGTCGATGCTCGATTCGACGCTGCGCGGCGGCGGCCGGAACAGCGGTCCGTCGCGCTGCACCCTGGCCGTGATGTGGCCCTGTGCAATCGCCTTTGCAAGGATCGCGTTGTTGATCGGCAAATCGCTACGATCGCAATTTGCTTCACCCGGCGTGCAGATCGTAAAACCGCTGCTGCCCGTCACGGGCGTAGCAGCGGGATTGGCGACGATCGCATCGGCGAGCGCCTGCGCGCCCTGCGCTGCAGCGATCCGGGACTCCTCGTTCTGCGCCATGTAGAGCCCGATGTTGCCCGACTGCATCGACGTGACGGCGAGCACCGATATCGCGATCAGGAACAACATGGTTACGACGAGCACTGCGCCGCCCTGATGCTGCCTGGTTCTCAGTTCATTTATTCGCATGTCATAGACCCATCGCGTTCAAGCTGCGTATGTTCTGAATACCGACGGTCATCGACACGACGCGCCGGTGGAAACTGTCGTCCGGCGTATAGGGCTGCGCATTACTCAAGGTAAATGTCTTTTCGCTCTGGTAACGAACATCGATATCCGTCGTCCGCGCCAGCAAGGAGACGCGTGCAGAGACGACGTTCTGTATCTCGAGAAGCGTCGGCGAGGGCATGTAGAGGTTTGCGAAACCGTCGCCATTGGCATCAATGCCATATTCGATTTGCAGATCCTCAATGCCGGCTGCGAGGCACTCGGTCGTCATCCCGGGAGCTGCTCCACGCAACACTTTCTTGCAGAGCGTCGGTATGCCGTCTCCGGCCTGGTATGCGAAGTTGCGGATATAGTAGATGCTCGGCCGGTATTCCCAGTCGGCGAGCGGCGCGGGCACGGTAATTGCAGGTGCCGCGGCCGGCTCCTTGTACAGGAGGCCGACAGTGCCATTCGTCCGCAGGTAGACTCGCCCGGCCATCAGCGCACCGGCTCGCGCACCTGCAACGCGCTTGATCGCGACAACGTCGGTGCCTTCGCGGAACTCGCCGCCGCCGATACAAGAGAAATTCGCGGCGGCTTGGGCCGCGGTCGCATTGTCGAGACCGACGATCGACAGGGAATTGCCGGTGCCCGCTTGCGTGGTCTGGTACATCCACTCTGGCGCGCCGACCGGACCACAATCAGTCGTCAAGGTCAGTCCGCCATCCGGCGTCACCGAACCCGGCACGAGCAGGTCGCCGTAATGCCCGGCCATGCTCAAATCGAAAATGATCTCACGCATTGCATGACGGGCATCGTCCTGCATACGCTGGATATTCTCGTCCTGCGTGAACGAATGACGGTTGTTCGCGAATACCGTGATGACGGCAGCGGTCAGCACCAGCGCCAGCACCATCGCAATCATTAACTCGATCAGGCTAAGACCGCGTTGCCGTCGAATCGCAAAATGTCGATCAAAGTGGCCCATATTCTCAGAAATTCGGGTCGATAAAAGTTGCAACCTGGATAACGCGACGGTAGCGATCGCCGTCGCCGTAGTTGCCCGAACCGGCGCCGCACTGGCTGGTCTCGGGACTGATCAGTTCAACGTTGCCACGCCAGGCGACCGAGACCGCGTAGACGCCAGCGATTCCGCCGCCGGGGCCGTCGACGCAAACGGTCGGAAACAGGACACCGCCGGCCTGCCCCTCTACGCCGACTTCCTGCGCGCCGTCAACGACCTGCTCCCAGAACCTCAAGTCATGAACTGCCTTCTGCGCCGGGCTGCAGGGCGTATTTGGATCGCGGCAGCTGGATACGGGCAGGCCACTCAGGGAACCACCGCCAAGATCGTTGGCAGCGGCGTACACACTGATGCCAGAGCCGTTCGTGCGCATATCCTCGAGCAGGCCATACGCCACCTGGGAAGCGATCGTTCGCTGCAAGCTCTCGTGGGCAGATTGTTTCGACAGCATCTGCAAACCGGCAATGCCGAGCAGCCCGATGCTGAATACCACCAGCGATACGAGCAGTTCGAGCAGAGAGAAGCCGCGTTGTCCTGTCACACACCTCATCCTGACCAATCTCCGCCTAGCCACAGCTCAGTGAAAAACCGCCGTTGTCGGCAGCGAAGACCCGCGGACGACCCGACAGGTCGAGGCGAATGCCTTTCGCGTGCTTGCTGCCACGTTCGTCACAAATCATGAACTGACCGGCGTTCTCGCCGACATTGGTAAACATCACGCGGCCATTCGGCCGGTAGACAAGGAACGTGGAGAACTGGCCAGACCGGATGTCGATGCCGTCAGTCTCGGACCCGGAGCGGATAACGGTCTCGTTGTTGTCGAGCGAACGATCCGCATCGTCGTCGACAAACGCGATCCAGCCCCTGTCCCAGGCGACATTCTCGCAGCGGTCGCCGCTGCTGCTGGCACAAACCGTTACCCGGGTATTCGTCGTAATCGCGGTATTGCGGGCCATCCGCATGCCGTTCAAGAGATCATTGACACTACTTGACTGCCGGGCGTTCATCTGGAACTGCTGCATGCCGGGAATGGCGACCGCTATCAGGATCGTGGCGACCCCGAGCGCCGTCAGCAGTTCAATCAACGTAAATCCCTTCGCGTTCGTCATGGGGCAGGTCCTCGTTCCCTCGCAAAAACGGCGAAGCTCACATATGGGAGATTGGAAACACGCCGTTTGACGCCCTTTTTGCCGTTTCATGGAATTATCCGTGCAGGCGTCGTACCCCGGTGTGCGACGCGTCTCACTGTCGCCAGCTGGCTACGGTTTCGCCGACAAGCGGCATGTTTGCAGGGATAAGCGGCATCTTTTCTCGCCCAAGAAAAATATTATGTTGAATTGGAAACCGGCTGGTTGACGGAAATGCGCTGGCCGCAGCGAGCCGCGCTCTGCGCCGGGGTGGAGGCAGATTTTGTAAAATTGCCAGGCAGCTGAAGCTTGGCGCGGTGAATTACTGTGACAGCCGTCAACGGCGTCGCGGACCGGTCCGGCGATAATCCGCCAATGGACTTACGCCTCATCAAGAACCTGCTGATCGCGACGCTTCTGACCGTTGGATTCGCGCACACGGCCAGTGCAGACATCTGGAAGTGGACCGACGCGCACGGCAAGATCCACTTCGTCAACACGCTGAAGCCGATATATACCTGGGTGGAAGACGGCAAGGTGTTCTTTGCCGACACGCCAGGCCATGAAGACGCGGTGAGCGTGGAACTGGTGTGGCACTCGACCGGCGACGACGTCGAGGCCGCTGCCGAAGAAGAGCAACGCAAGGCGCACGACAAGTGGGCCTACGTCGGCGAGACGCCCGAAGAGCGCCTCGAACGCGAGAACGCCGAAAAGTACTACTGCAATCGGGCCAATGAGATCTACGAGTCCTACAAGCAGGCGCCGCGACTCTACAAAACCAACGAGGCGGGCGTCCGCGAATACCTGAGCGACGAGGAAGCTGCGCAGACCCTGGCCGAAACCGAGGCACGCGTCGCGGAACTCTGCGACTACTGAAGCCGCCGGCGAGGCGCAGTCAGCCTGCTTCCTCCTCGTCCATCGCTTCCAGTTCACGCATGACTGCCTGACCCAGCGCTTCGGTCCCTTCGCCCGTCTCAGCGCTTACCTGGAACACCGGCCCTTGCCAGTTCAGCGCAGCGACCAGCTCCGTCCAAGCGTTGTCGCGTGCGTCCGCTGGCAGCAGATCGATCTTGTTGATGACGAGCCAACGCGGCTTGTCCATCAGCTCATTGGAAAATTTGGCCAGCTCCGCCTCGATCGAACGAAAGGCAGCGGCCGGATCTTCGCCGGCGTCGATCGGCGCAATATCGACGAGATGTAGCAATAGCCGGGTTCGCTGAATGTGCTTCAGGAAGCGGATGCCGAGCCCGGCGCCCTCTGCCGCACCTTCGATCAGGCCGGGAATATCGGCCATGACGAAACTCTGCAGGCGCCCGACAGACACGACGCCGAGATTCGGATGCAGGGTCGTGAATGGATAGTCGGCCACTTTCGGCCGTGCCGCCGACATCGCCCGGATCAGTGTCGACTTGCCGGCATTGGGCATGCCGACGAGGCCCACATCGGCAAGTACTTTCAGCTCGAGCGCCAGGTGTCTCGCCTCTCCGGGCGTGCCGTTCGTGGTTTTGCGCGGTGCCCGGTTGGTGCTGCTCTTGAAGCGAGTATTGCCCAGCCCGCCCTTGCCGCCTTCCGCGACTTTCAGGCGCTGCCCCGGTTCGGTCAGGTCGCCGATCAGTTCACCCGTGTCCACGTCGTGGATGACGGTCCCGCAGGGGATGTGCACCTCGAGATCCTCGCCCGACTTGCCGGTCATGTTGCGGCCAGCGCCGCCCTGCCCACTCTGCGCGCGAAATTTCCTGGTAACCCGAAAGTCGACCAGCGTGTTCAGCGCATCATCGGCGACAAGGTATACACTTCCTCCGTCACCGCCATCGCCGCCATCCGGACCGCCCTTCTCGACATACTTTTCACGACGAAAACTCAGGCAGCCGTGGCCGCCATTTCCGGCGTGCACACGAATTGTGGCTTCATCGACGAATTTCATGATCGGTTCCGGATACGAAAAACCCCGCATTTGCGCGGGGTCTTGAAGGCTTTAACCATTGAGAGCCCGCCCTGCGAGCGATGACGGTCAGTTGGTAACGACGCTCACGAACTGGCGGTTCTTCGGT
>JABAHR010003603.1_pt1 | contig 20128 bp, 20 predicted proteins | sample 7062101 | NCBI WGS metagenome assembly JABAHR01 (sample SAMN14534553, study PRJNA622989) | marine sediment metagenome | biome: marine biome [ENVO:00000428]; feature: marine pelagic biome [ENVO:01000023]; material: deep marine sediment [ENVO:00002113] | place: India: Gulf of Kutch | collected... | reverse complement strand
TCCGCGAGGGCGCGGATTTCTTCTTTCCCAGGCTGGGCTGAAGCGCTAGAAGATCGCCAGCAACACCTTGATCAGCACGGCGATGACCAGCACGGTGTTGGCCAGCATGGTCGCGATCATGCCCGGCGCGCGCGTCCTGGGATCCTTCAGGTAGGCGCTCGAGTACATCAGCCGGCCGATGATGAACACCGCGCCGGGCAGTAACACCCAGCTCCCGCTGACGTACCGGGCGAAGGCGAAGGTTGCCGGAACGAACACGATCAATTGCTCCAGCGTATTCATCTGCACGCGGAAGGCCTTTTCGTAATCCGGGTGCCCGGTGGTCGCCGGAGCCTCGATATTCAGCTTGTCGCGCCGCATCCCGGTCCGCATGGTGAACCACAGGTACTCGACCAGGGCCAGCATCACGATGATGGTTGCATATTCCATGTTTCTACCTCGCTGAGATCAATATCAGGCTGACTGTGGGAGCGACCGCTGGTCGCGAATCATGCCTCCAATTCGCGATCGCGTTGCGTGCCGCTATGCACGCAAATGATGCAGTCGCGAAGCGACTCNNCGCTACGCGCGACTGCTCGGCGTCGACAGACTGGGTCACGACAGGCCGTGAAGGCTACTGCGCGTCGTCGGCGGGGCGGGATCGCGAGTGGCGCCAGAGCACGTCTGCGCGGCCGGCGTCCTTGTTGAGGCTGCGGGCGATCACGAACAGCAGGTCCGAGAGCCGGTTCAGGTATCTCAGGCTGGCCTCGTTGACGGGCTCTTCCTTCCCCAGCGTGACCACGCATCGTTCCGCGCGGCGGCACACGGTTCGCGACAGGTGGCAACGGGCGGCCGGCTCGGTTCCGCCGGGGAGAATGAAATCCTTCAGCGGCGGCAGGTCCGCGTTGAAAGCATCCAGGTCGGTTTCCAGTTGCTCGACGTAGGCGTCCGGGATCATGGTGTGGCCCGGCATGCACAACTCGCCGCCCAGGTCGAACAATTCGTGCTGGGTTCGGACCAGGCATTCGCGGACCGCGTCGGGCAATTCGCAAGCCAGCACGAACCCGACCGCCGAGTTCAATTCGTCCACAGTGCCGTAGGCCGCCACCCGCAGGTTGTCCTTGTCCACCCGGGACCCGTCACCGAGTCCCGTGGTGCCGGCGTCACCGGTACGCGTGTAAATTTTCGACAGGCGGTTACCCATGGCCGATCCCGGTCCGTCTCAGGGCGGACAAATATAGCACGCCGGGAGGGGGTGATATCTGCCTTGCAAAATGAGCAGGATCATTGCAATTTGGCCTGTGGTATTTATAGTGACCGTCCTTCCAGGGGAGCTTCAGGATGCTACGCCGCACACCAAATTTCGACTCGCATATCGCAGCCGGCGCAAAGATGATCGATTTCTTCGGCTGGGAGATGCCGATCAACTACGGATCGCAGATCGAGGAGCACCACCAGGTGCGGACCGCGGCCGGCATGTTCGATGTCTCGCACATGGCCATCGTGGACATCCACGGAGCGCGCGTGCGCGAATTCCTTGGTTACCTTCTGGCCAACGACGTGGCCAAGCTCCAGCAGCCTGGCAAGGCGCTGTATGGCTGTATGCTCAAGGAGAACGGCTGCGTCATAGACGATCTGATTACCTACTTCATGGATGATTCCTGTTTCCGGCTAGTAGTCAATTCAGCGACTCGCGAAAAAGACCTTGAATGGATCGAGTCCCAGGCCGGTCCTTTCGGTGCCCGGGTCGTGGAGCACACGGAACTTGCCATGCTGGCGGTACAGGGTCCGGCGGCCCGGGAGGCGGTGCTTGGACTGCTGCCGGAGGCGGACGCCGCGGTAGCCCGTGAACTGAAGCCGTTCAATGCGGCGCAGCTGGGCGGGCTGTTCGTCGCGCGCACCGGTTATACCGGCGAGGATGGCTTCGAAATCTCGCTGGACGATGCACATGCCCAGGACCTGTGGGACAGGCTGCTCGAGGCCGGCGTAAAACCATGCGGACTGGGTGCCCGCGACACCCTGCGACTGGAAGCCGGCATGAACCTGTATGGCCAGGACATGGACGAGGACATGACCCCGCTGGAGGCCGGTCTGGGCTGGACGGTGGCCATGAAGGACGGCCGGGACTTCATCGGCCGCGCGGCGCTGGAGCGCCTGAAGGCCGACGGTGTGCCCTGGAAGTTCACCGGCTTCGTGCTGGATGGCCGCGGCGTGTTACGCGCGGGTCAACGCCTGGTCACCGAGGCCGGGGACGGTAAACTGACCAGCGGCAGTTTCTCGCCCACCCTGCAGCGGGCCATCGGCATGGGCCGGGTTCCGGCCGGGTCCTCCGGGCCTGTCCAGGTGGACATACGAGGCAAGCTGATGGACGTGCGGCCGGTGCGGCCACCGTTCGTCCGCAACGGCAAGGCATGCGAGGGAATTCTCGAGGCGGCCTCCTGACCGGGATGTTGCCGCCGGTTGCTTTCCAGCACCGGCTGGAATGCTAAAATTCGACTGACAAGCTCCCAGGGGAGTATCCAATGAGCAACGTACCACAAGAACTCAAGTACACGCAGACACACGAATGGATCAGCACTGAGCCCGACGGCACCATGCGCATCGGCGTGACCGATCATGCGCAGGAGGCCCTGGGCGACCTGGTGTTCGTCGAACTGCCCGCGGTCGGGGACGAGATCGACCAGGGCGATTCCTGCGCGGTCGTCGAGTCCGTGAAAGCGGCCAGCGACATCTATACGCCCATCACCGGAGAGGTCGTGGCGGTCAACGAGGCGCTGGAGGACGACCCCGGCATCATCAACGGCGACCCCTACGGCGACGGCTGGCTGTTCGCCCTCGCGCCCAGCGATGCGAGCGAGGCCGATGACCTGCTGGACGCGGAGGCCTACAAGGAAAGCCTGGACGAGTGACCGTTCCGGCAAACGGTAACCGAAAGGCCCGCGATGCGGGCCTTTTTTTTGCCGGCAAATGTTCGAAGCGATCAGGCGGGGCCGGCACTGGCCCTGCCCGAGGCGAGGCGGTCGGCCGCGCGGATGGGCTCCGGCAGGCGGTAGCGCGGGCAGGCGGCCAGCACGAGTTCGCAGGCCGTATCCTGAGACACCCGGTGGCCGGGCGAGACGAACAGCGGCCGGACGCCGTCGCGCGTGCGCAGTACCGTGCCGATCTGCTCCTCTCCATCCACGAGACGCGAATGGTCACCCTTTTTCTCGCCCGGCGGCTCGAAACTGCCGACGAGCCGGGATTTGCCCACTCCGATCGTCGGCAGGTCAAGCAAAAGGCCGAGGTGGCTGGCCACGCCCAGGCGGCGCGGGTGGGCGACGCCCTGGCCGTCGCAAAAGGCCAGGTCAGGCTTTTTCTTCAGCCTGGCGAAAGCTTCCAGGACGGCCGGCAGTTCACGGAAGGACAGGAGCCCGGGCACGTAGGGAAAGGATGTGGGCAGCCTGGCGATGGCCCGCTCGACGGCCTCCATGTCCGGCCAGGTCATGACCACCACGGCCGCGCGCGTGATGCGGCCCGAGTCTTCGAAGCCGACGTCCACGCCGGCGACACGGTCGATTGCCCCGAAGCGGTCTTTAAGGATGACGCGGCCGGCGAGTTCCGACTGGAGCCGGATCGCCTCGCGGGGCGAGAGGTCCCAGTCGTGCATGTTGCGGCCAGCTCCCCGGTATCAGAACCTGATACCGAGCGCCCGGTAGATGAACGCCAGCAGCCAGGCCGGCCCGATCAGCAGGAATTGCACGTCCTTGAAAAAGGATGGTCTCTTGCCCTCGATCGAGTGACCGATGAACTGCAGAACCCAGGCCGCGGCGAACACCGCCAGGGCCAGTTGCCAGAGCGGCCAGGCCGACGCCTCCCCGACGATGACGGTCAGCTGGATCATGATCACGTTATACAGCAGCAGCCCCAGGCCGAGGCCCGGGGAGAGGCGGAACCAGTAGACCTGCGCCAGCAACAGGGCGATGACCGCCCAGTTCAGCGGAACGCCGCGCCAGGGCAGATCGAAGGGAAAGGGAATGGACCAGAGCAGGGCCACGACCGTCCACACGATGACCGGCACGGCCAGCCAGTGGATCGCCTTGTTGACCGGGTTGCGGTGGCTTTCGCCGTACTCTTCGAGCAACTGGTCGATCCTGCGCATTCGGCCGCCCTACGTGACGATGCGGTCGCAGACTTCCCGGTACTTGTCCCGGGTCACGTCGATGACTTCCTGCGGCACGCGCGGGCCGGGCGCCGTCTTGTCCCAATCCAGCGTCTCCAGGTAGTCGCGGACGAACTGCTTGTCGTAGCTTGGCGGGCTGATGCCCGGCCGGTACGAGTCCGCGGGCCAGAACCGCGAGGAATCGGGGGTCAGCACCTCGTCCATCAGGTGCAGGTCGCCATGTTCGTCCAGGCCGAACTCGAACTTGGTGTCGGCGATGATGACGCCGCGCTCCAGCGCGAATTCGCCGGCCTTCCGGAAGATCTCGATGCTGACGTCCTTGACCCGGTTGGCCATGTCGGCGCCGATGCCTTCCTCGATCACGTCGAACGAGACGTTCTCGTCGTGGTCGCCGACCGCGGCCTTGGTGGACGGCGTAAAGATGATCTCCGGCAGCCGGTCGGCCATCTGCAGGCCCTCGGGCAGGGGTATGCCGCAGACCTCGCCGGAATTGCAGTAGTCCTTCCAGCCGGAGCCGATCAGGTAGCCGCGCACGATGGCCTCCAGCGACAGGGGCTGCAGGCGCTTGACCACCACGGCCCTCGGCTCCAGCAGGGCGGCCAGGTCGGCGTCGTCGATGACATCGCTTACCGGGATGCCCGTCAGGTGATTCGGCACCAGGTCGGCGGTCAGGTCGAACCAGAAGTTGGAGATACGCGTCAGCATCTCGCCCTTCTGGGGGATCGGGTCGGGCAGGACCACGTCGAAGGCCGAAAGCCGGTCGGAGGCGACGATCAGCATGTGCCGGTCGTCGATCGCGAAGCAGTCACGCACTTTACCCTGGTGGATCAGTTCCAGGCCGGTCACCAGGTCCGTTCGATAGGTGCTCAAGATGGGTTCCTTTTGTCACTGTGAGTGGAAAGGATGGAATTATATACTTGCAGACTTTCCGGGTATAAGGCTCGCCTGGCCAGACAGGCGCCCCCTATGAGCAACGGCACCCTCGGCATACCCCGCCACTGGTGGGGCAAGATATTCGGCGCGGCCATCGGCCTGCTGAGGGGCGGCATCACGGGCGCCATCCTGGGCGGCTTCATCGGTCACATGTTCGACCGCTTCATGGCCAACTACCTGGGCTACGGCGGCACCCGCAACGTATTCTTCCGCACCCTGTTCTGCACCTTGGGGCACCTGAACAAGGCCGACGGGCGGGTCACGGAGCGCGAGATCGCATCCGCCGAGGTGCTGATGGCGCGCCTGCAACTCAAACCCGAGGAGCGCAAGCGCGCGATCCGCTGGTTCGAGGCGGGCAAGGACCCGGATTTCCACCTGGAAAAAGTCCTGCGGGAGTTTGCCCAGCACACCGTGATGCGCCATGATCTGCGCCAGATGTTCGTCGAGATCCTGCTGGAAGGCGCATCGGCGGACGGCGGCATCACGCGTGCCGAGCAGGCCGTGCTGGTACGTGTCTGCCGGGCTCTGCACATACCGGCGGAGATCTTCGCCGCCATGTGGAACGCCAGGCAGTCGGGCAGCTACCAGCAGTACGCCGGCGGTTCGGCGCCACCGGGCCGGCAACAGCTGCCTTTGAAGCAGGCGTATGCGACACTGGGTATCGAGGAGAAAGCCAGTGACGCCGAGGTCAAGAAGGCCTACCGCAAGCTGGTGGGGCAGTACCACCCTGACAAGCTGGTCTCGCGGGGCCTGCCCGACGAGATGATGGAAGTGGCGAAGCGGCGCGTGCGCGAGATCAACACGGCCTACGACCAGGTCAAGCAGGCGCGCGGATTCAAGTGAGGAAAACCCGATGAAACAGTCAGCAGTGATCGCACCCTCCATCCTGTCGGCGGACTTCGCCCGGCTGGGCGAGGACGTTCAGGCGGTGCTCGATGCCGGCGCCGACTGGGTGCATTTCGACGTGATGGACAACCATTACGTGCCAAACCTGACTATCGGCCCCATGGTCTGCAAAGCCCTGCGGGATTTCGGCATCGAGGCGTTCATCGACGTGCATCTCATGGTCGAGCCGGTGGACGAACTGGTCGTTCAGTTCGCCGAGGCCGGCGCCAGCCTGATCAGCTTCCACCCGGAGGCGTCCCGGCACGTTGACCGCACCATCGGCCTGATCCGGGAAAGCGGCTGCCAGGCGGGCCTGGTGCTGAACCCGGCAACGCCCGCCGACCTGCTGGACTGGGTGCTCGACGAACTCGACCTGGTGCTGCTGATGTCGGTCAATCCCGGCTTCGGCGGGCAGGGCTTCATCCCCTACGTGCTGCAGAAGATCGAGCAGGTCCGCGCCATGATCGACACCTCCGAGCGGCGAGTCCGGCTTGAGGTGGACGGCGGCGTCAAGGTGGACAACATCGGCGCGATCTACGCGGCCGGCGCCGACACCTTCGTGGCCGGCTCGGCCATCTTCGGCAGCGACGACTACGCGGCGACCATTGCCGCCATGCGCGCGCAGATCGGGGGTTAGCCGTGAACGGATTCTCCGCCGAGGGCGGTTGCGATTGCGGCAGCGTGCGTTACCGCTTGCTGGACAAGCCGCTCTTCGTGCACTGTTGCCACTGCCGCTGGTGCCAGCGTGAAACCGGCTCGGCCTTCGTCCTCAACGCCATGATCGAGTCCGACCGCGTCGAGCTTCTGAGCGGCGAGCCGGAACTGGTGCTTACCCCCTCTGAGAGCGGCAAGGGCCAGCAGATCGCCCGCTGCCCCGAATGCAGGATCGCTGTGTGGAGCCACTATGCCGGGGCCGGCGAGGCGCTCAGCTTCGTCCGCGTGGGCACCCTGGACGATCCGGACCTGCTGCCGCCCGACGTGCAGATCTTCACCGAATCGAAGCAGCCCTGGGTGGTCCTCAACCCGGACATCCCGGCCTTCGAGCACTATTACAAGCCGAAGGAGATCTGGCCGGCGGAGAGCATCGCGCGCTACAAGGCCATGAAGGAAAAGACGGACTCTTAACCTACGATTCCGGATCCGGCCGGCCACGATTCCCACGCGTTCCGTCCCCGGGTTCGGGAGCCCATTTGATGCGCCAGCATTGCTTTTAATATGTGAGTAAAATCAATCAACAAGATCGATATGAATTACTGGGCAGGATGCATCGGGCGAGTTTGCAGAATGGATGACCGCATGCATCGCATCAATCGCCTGTAATCCCGCTCCCGATTCAGTCCGAGGGTCATCGCAATCTACGCCTGTCTCCATTGCGCATTCGCAGGGAGGAATTGCAATGACCTCGAAGACCAAGAGCCTCTTGATTTCCGTGATCCTGCTGCTGGTCCTGGCGGGACTGTCCACTGACGCACTCGCAGATCCCACACCGTCGGACGGATCGCTGATCTGGCACACCTACCAGGGTGGCACCGACTTTCCGAACAACAATCACGATGTCGCGAATGACATGGCGCTGGATGATGCGGGCAACATCTATATCGTGGGGACCAGCGTAAGTCCCTGGGTGACGCCATTGGTGCCGACCAATCCACATACTCCACTGCATCCGGCTCACAGCCATGTGATCAACCAGGACATCGTGGTCGCCAAGTTCAACCCGGATGGTACGCTGGCCTGGCACACGTTTTTGGGGGCGCCGGTCGAATACTGGGGTTACTACATCGGCTTGACCGGCGAAGACGAAGGCCTGGGTATCACGGTGGACTCCTTGGCTGGCGCCGTCTATGTAACCGGGCGGAGCGACTACACATGGGGCGCGCCCATGATCGGGTTTCATGGATTGCAGGCCACCGCGCCGTATGCACCGAGCGACGTTGGTTGCGAAGACGCGTTCGTGGCCAGGCTGAGCAGTGCCGACGGTGCGCTGCTCTGGAATACGTTCGTCGGGGGGTTCTGGCTGGACTCAGGGCAAGACGTCGCGATCGACAGCGCCGGAAATGTTTATGTGACCGGATGGAGTTGGGATCCCTGGGGCGATCCCGTCAGGGATCACTACGGCGTCGATGCGTTTGTCGCGCAGTTCGAAGCCTGGGGCAACATGGGCTGGCATACATTCCTCGGCGGGGGCAACTATGACGATGGCACCGGCATCGTGCTCGATGCGACGGATGATGTCTTTGTCGTCGGTAACACCAACACCTACGGGTACGGGACCGATCCCAAGTGGCCGGCGACGACGGACGGCCAGGTAAGGGATCCGGCTGCCGACCTCTGCCCCGGCGAACCCTACATCTGTGGTGGCGGCGAGGCTTTCGTCGCCAGGCTCTGCAACAGCACGGCCTCTTGCGTTGACGGCGCTGGCGCACCGGTTCCTGCCGGGACGCTGATGTGGTACGGATTCTATGGCAGCGAATACGGCGACTGGGGTGACGGTGTCGCCCTGGACGGGCTTGGCCATCTGTACCTGGTTGGAAGCAGCGATGCGCCGTGGGGCGGAACAGCCACCATCGACGCGCATGTCGGGGGGTGGGACGTGTTCGCCGCCAAGATTGACGCCACCACGGACGTCACAGCGGGTTCCCTTGCCTGGAACACGTTCTTGGGCGGCTTGATGTCTGATGGCGCAGACGGCGCTGCCGCTATTACTGCTGATCCGGCCGGTAATGTGTTTGTCGCCGGTGCGGACTACGGGCCCGATGTTGGCGGGTCCCACAAGACGGAACTGTTTGCAGCCCGGTTGAATACCGACGGTTACCTCCAGTGGTATGAAAGACCCTTCAGGGATCCCGATTCCGAGGGCCACGTTACCGATTCGAACAGCGCTAACACCATCCTGCTGCGTCAGGATGGCAATCCTCTAATCGCCGGCTGGGCCCAGGACCAGTGGGGGCCGTTTTCAGACCCAGCACCAACACCTGTTGACGATCATACGGATCCGGGCTGGTCCCGGGATGTGCTCCTGACTACGCTCCATGCTGGCACCGATACCGACAGCGACGGTTGGATCGACGAGCTGGACATTTGCCCGAATGATCCTGACCCCCCGCAACTGGATACCGATGAGGACAGTTTCGGTGACGCCTGTGACAATTGCCCGGACGAATACAACCCCGACCAGTTGGATGGTGACGGCGATGGTATCGGCGACATTTGTGAGCCGGACACGGATGCGGACGGCTGGATCGACGACGACGACAACTGCCCCTCAGCGCCGAATCCCGACCAGGCTGACCTGGACGGCGACGGTGTGGGCGACGCCTGTGACGACGATGACGACGGGGACACGATTGATGACGGGGCCGATAACTGCCCCGCCGTATCCAACCCGGATCAGCAGGACACCGACGTCGACGGTCTGGGCGACGCCTGCGATGACGACGACGACGACGACGGTTTCGGCGACGGCTCCGACAACTGTCCCGTCGACTGGAACCCGACCCAGCTGGATTCGGACGGCGACGGTCTTGGCGATGCCTGCGACGACGATGCGGACGGCGACGGCGTGGACGACGGCACCGACAACTGCCCGGACGTCCCCAACCCGGACCAGGCGGACGCCGACGGCGACGGCGTCGGCGACGCCTGCGACAACTAGGCGGCGACGATGAGGACGGTGACGGCGTGGACGATGAGTTGGACGTCTGTGACGGAACGCCGGCAGGTGCCATGGTCGATCCGGAAACCGGCTGCTCGGTCGAACAGCGCTGTCCCTGCGACACGGACTTCTTCGGCGCGCCCTGGAAAACCCACGGTAAATATGTTTCCTGCGTGGCCCACGCCAGTGAGGGTTTGTGGTTCGCGGGATTGATCACCGAGGCGATCAAGGATGCAACAGTCGCTTCAGCTGCCAAATCGACCTGTGGTCGAAAGAAATGACCGCGCAGGACCTGCCTGGCTGTAACGGGTCAGTTCCCGCCCTTCAGGGTTCGAAGGCCGTGATTCCGGTCCAGTCCCGGTGGATGCTCGGTGCGGGGCTGGTGTAAACCAGCAGGTCACCCGGCCTGCCAAGCGCCAGGAAGCGCTCCAGGTCGCCATCCCTTCGCGGATCGACGGTGATCCGCTCCGCCGGTACGCCCGCCCGCAACAATTCATTGCGGATGAGTTCCTTCGACTCGTCGTCGGGGATCTCACCCTTGACCCTGGGGCTTCGGATCACGTAATGATCGAAGGCGCCGGCAAAAACCCGGGCAGACTCCTCCATCAACTCCCGCGAACGGTTTCCAGGCACCTGGAACGCGATCAGCCGGCGCCCGGTAACCACCTGGGCCCGTGCAAAATCGGTCAGCTTGCGGAAGGCATCGGGATTGTGCGCACTGTCCAGCACGGTCCTGAAGCTTCCGTTGTCATGGACGTTCAACCGGCCCGGAGTCTGATCGTAATCCGAGCCGAAGCTCCTCATGGCCCGGCCGATGATCCCGGGGTCGACCCCGAGGTAGAAGGCTGCCGCCATCGCATGCATGGCGTTGCCCAGGTTGTGCGGTGCCGTGCCGTCGCGCGTCGCCGGGAGGTCTTCCGCGTGGCCGAATTCCAGCGGCCCGCCTTCCGGCCCGGTCATCACGATCTGCCCGTCGGGACCCAGCGTGCAGGTGTCGACCGGCCTTCCGGCCAGGCGCCGGACTTCGTCGTGCGATCGATGCAGTGAAACCAGGCAGGCGTTTTCCGCCTGCAGGTGCGGCAGCATTCCCAGGCACCGGTCGTCGTCTGCGAACAGGACCACCGCACCCACGGCGCGCTCCAGCAGGGCGCGCTTGATCTCCACCAGCTCCTCCATGGTTTCGACTCCGTCCCTGGACACGTGGTCGCCGGTCACGTTGAGGCAGACGGAAACATCGGATTGGTCGTAGGGCATGCCGACCTGGTAGATGGCCCGGTGATGGGTCTCCAGGACCGCGCAGTCGATATCGTCGCGGGCGAGGATCCGCAGGTGGCCGCCCAGTGCCGCAAATTCGCCGAGTTCGAGCGTCGCGTCGCCCACGTACAGCCCGTCGCTGCAGGCCAGGCCCGGCCTGGCGCCGGACGCTGCGAGGATATGCGTGGCCATGCGGCTGGTCGTGGTCTTGCCATTGGTGCCCGTGACCGTCAGCAGCGGTACGGTTCCCCGCTGCCCGTCCGGGAACAGGTGGTCCAGCAATGCTTCGATGCGTTCCAGGTCGTCTTCTTGTCCGGCGGGCGGCGGGAGTCCGGCGCATCGCGAGGCCGGCCCGATGCATTCCAGGCCCTCGATCACCACGGCGTGGGGGCCGTGGCCCAGCGCCACCAGGCCGTTGGCCACGCTGCGGTTCCTCGGGATGATCCCGGCGAAGTCCGTACCCGGCATCGGTTGCTGGTCCAGCTTGCGAACCGGTATGCCCCGGCGGGCAGCCGCCTCCAGCAAGGCCGCCGTTCGCCCCGGCAACCGCCGTTCCTCAGCGAAGGCCCGGAAGGCGCGGAATGGCGCCGCCAGCAGCATGCGCTGGCCGGAAAATGCCTCCCAGGCCAGTTTGCAGGCCGTCATGCCGACATCGGCGTGCTGGTGTTCGACCAGGCAACGGAACCGGTCGGGATTATCCAGCCTGTCGACCCGGAAAAACGCGACCGGGTGGCCGGCCCGTACCTGGAACAGGACGGCTACCTGGCACAGAAGTTCCGCGCCCGAGAACGATGGCTCCTCACCGCTGTAGGCAAAGCGTGGGTGCTCCCCGTCCTCGAGCACGCCGGATGAATCGAGCAGGCGGAGCATGCGTTGCTCGAGAACCCTCGCCTCGGGGCCGAACCAGTCGCTGTCCTTGCCGCTCATTTCCAGGATGAAATGCACGACGGTCCGCCGTGAGAATCGGCTCTGGGCGTACAGGGGAAACCAGTTGAATATGCGCATCGGCCGGGTACTGGAAGACGATGCGCAGTATAAACCAGGGAGTCTTTTCAATGACGAGTCCGGAATGCGGAATCATTATGATGCAGATGTTTTGCATCTATTTGACCTCGGTCAGTTCAGCGCCGGCAGGGTGTGGCTAAACTGGCGGCATGGAACCGCTGAGCGGCAGGCTGAAACGCGAACATGCCACGCTGGTGTGCATGACCGGCATCTATTGCGCCGACCATCACGGCAGCGCCCGGGGTGAACTGTGCGCGGAGTGCGCGGCGCTGATGCGATACGCGGAAAGGCGCCTGGCCAAGTGCCCCTACGGCGAGGCCAAGCCGACCTGCGCGAAATGCCCCATCCACTGTTACAAGCGCGCCCAGCGCGAGCACGTACGCGCGGTCATGCGTTACGCCGGCCCGCGCATGCCGCGGCGCCACCCCATCCGCGCGCTCACGCACACCTTCGACAAGTTACGCCGTGCCGTGCATCCGAGGGAGCTCAGGCGACAGCGACAAGCAAGTCGCGAAACACGGGACTAGTCGGGACCTGCGATAGTTCGCGACCGCGTTGCGTGTCGCTATACACGCATTTGATGAAGTCGCGAAGCGACGCTTAACTAGTTTGTCGCTCCCACACCCACCTTGACCTGGATGCTACATTCGGGTGGGTAAATGTCGTAGGCTTGTGGCCCCGCAGATCCGGAGCCAGCGCTTTGCCTGCACTTCACCGGTCAATTTTGCTATTGAATCTTACGTCCTTCGCCGTTACTGCAATCGCCCAGCCTGGCCCGGGGTACTACGACCTGGTTGACGACTCGTCGTCCCAGGCGCTGCGCGATTCCCTGCACGAGGTCATCGACGACCATACGAGGTACCCCTACACCTCTTCGGAAACCGACACCTGGGACGTGCTGGAAACGGCCGATCAGGACCGCGACAACAGCGCGAACATCACGACGGTTTACCGCAATGCCAGTTTTCCGAAGCAGGGTGGCGGTAACGATTTCTACAATCGCGAGCACACCTGGCCGCGCTCCTACGGCTTTCCGGACAACGGCCCGGAACTGAACTACCCGTTCACCGACATGCACCACCTGTTCCTGGCCGACGGCGATTACAACTTCTACCGGTCCAACAAGCCCTATGCCGACTGTGATGCCGGGTGCACGGAGTGGGCAACGGAAGCGAACGACGGGTAGCATTTTCAATGTCCGCCTGCCCGGGCAGGAGCAGTCACAGGGTTACGGGACCTGGACCCTGGTGTTCGACGATTGCAACCGCGCCACGATCACCTACGACATCCCCTCGGCGGAACTGCAGGGCGTGATCGAACTGACCCGGGCCACCAACGACAACGTCGCTCTTTGCCAGGCGCTGAACCGGGAATTACACGGGTATCAGTAGGCGCCGAACTCGACCGCCGCGTCCACCATGGCCAGGATGTTCTCCGCGGGCACGTCGTTCATGATGGTGTGCACCGGCGCAAGCATGTAGCCGCCGCCCTCGCCGAGTATACCGATCACGCGCCGCACCTCGTCCCGGACCTCGCTTGTGCTGCCCGATGGCAGGATGCGGTGCGTGTCGATGCCGCCGCAGAAGACGAGATTGCGCCCGTAGCGTTTCTTGAGCTCCGGCAGGTCTGACATCCGGCCGGCCGAGGTCTGTATCGGGTTGAGCACGTCCACCCCGATCTCCACGAGATCGTCTATCAGCGGAAAAATGTCCCCGTCGCTGTGGAAGAACACTTTCGCGCCGGTGCGTTCCCGGATGAAGCCGATGTAGTCGGCATGGATCGGCTTGATCAGGCGCCGGTACATGGCAGGCGACATCATCAGGCTGGTCTGGGTTCCCAGGTCGTCACCGATCTTGATGATGTCCACGTTGTCACCCAGTTCGTGCAGGAAGCGGGCCATCAGGCGCTTGCAGTAATCCGCGCACCGGGAGACCAGCGCCACGGCGAATTCCGGATCGAGGGCCAGCGCCGTCATGAAACGCTCCATGCCCTGCATGCCGATGGCGCGCTCCAGCGGAAACAGCAGCCAGGGCGTGGCCATGATGGCGTAGCGGTCGTCCGCGGCCAGCGCGGCGGCCTGTCGCGCCACGTCTTCCACGCGCGTGGGATCGTCCATGTCGGGCCATTCGATGCGGTCGAGATCGTCGACCGATGACGCGTCGGCCAGTGGATGGATGCTTGGGAACCAGTCGTTCGGGGCCAACTGCACCTGGCCGATGCCCCACGAGTCGAAGAAGGGCGATCCGGGCTCGCGCGCCCGGTTTCTTTCCAGGCAATCCCGCGGATGGGCATCCAGGACCGGCCGGACGTCGCTGTGAAGTCGCCGGAACATGGCCTCGTCGGGCAGGGCCGTGCCCAGCTCGGGCCAGTCGTAGATGTACTGCTCACCGGAATCCGCGCCCAGCAGTTCCGCGAGGCGACGGTAGGCGACGCCCTTGATGCCGGTGGCGTTGCTGGCCCCGAGCACGATGGGCACGCGATCCGGGATTTCGTGGTCGAGAACGCTCAGCACGCGCTCCCTGGGTGTCATTGCCATGGTACGGAGTCCATTCGGCCTGATCGGGACGACCACTGTACCGCAGCGCCGCGGCGGTGAAACGAATCCCGGTCAAGCCCGTCCGGTACCGGCAGTGCCGTGACCACGTAGCGCAACGGGCCGCCGGCCGTGGGCGCGTCGAAGGGGAAGCAGGTGACCAGCGTGAGCCGGGCCCGGCCGGGGACCAGCACCAGTTCCCGGGTGCGGCTGTCCACGACCTCGGTCCAGGCCACGCGGTAGGTCCGTACGCCCGACGTGTTGCGCAGCACCAGTTCATCTCCTTTGCGCAGACGACGCAGGAATTCGAAATGGGTGTCCCGGTGCCCGCTGATGACCACGTCGTATTCATCGAGCGGGGTGATCGCGGCGGGGCCGAAGGCCAGGTTGCGGCCCGAGGCGCCTTCGAGCACGAACCGGCGTTCGCCCATGCGGGGCGCGCTGAGCGCGCCGAGCGGGCGCGTGTCGGCCCAGGGCCATGGCCTGGCGTCCGGTTCTCCTGCCAGGGTGCGGCGCCAGGCGCTTTCGAGCAGCACCTGTGCCAACTCCGCCTTGGCCGGGATCCACAACGCGTCGAACAAAAAAAATGCGGCGGTGAGGACCACCGCCGCGAAGGGCCATTGGAGTGATTGTCTCGTCAACTGAGGGAGGTATGCGTAGCAGCGTCCGCTGACAAGGGCTTCACGAATGGCCAGCGAGAAAATCTCGAGCTGAAGTTCCAGCCGCCGCGCAGCAAGCGCGGGGTGAGCCAGAACAGCCCGGAGGCCAGGAGCAGCGTGAGCAGCGACAGGATCACCTGGGCGCGCCAACCCGTGGCCGTCTGTGGGAATGCCAGCGCGTTGAGAGTGCTGCCGGCCGGCAGCAGGCTCGGGACATGGTCGGTGGCCAGCAGTTCACCCTCCAGGCGGACCGGTGTCTTGTCCACCGCCACCAGGCTGGTCTGCGCGGTGAGCAGGCCGTAGTCCAGAGCGACGCGGGTCACCTGCGCCCGGACCGTTTCCGGGTCGAGCCCGAAAACCATGCCGTCGTGCAGCGACTCGATCTTGCGGCGGGCCCAGAGCGAGGCGAGCGTGTCGTCGCCTTCCACCGTGAGTGGCGCCACGCGCGATTCCCAGTCGACCCCGGCCAGCGTTCCGCACAGGCTGATTTCCCGTGGTTGCATGGGCAGGCGGGCCACCAGCCACAGGGGCTCACCGGCATACAGGTCCGGAATGATCTCCGGATAGAATTCCGCGTCCCGGCCCCAGTCCACGCAGATGTCGGACAGGGCCGGCAGGCGTATGCGCTTCCACAGCAGGTTCATGCGCTCCGTGACCTCGCCGAGGCGCCCGATGTGGGTGTGGCTGCCGCGGCCGATTTCGGCCGCCTTGCGCATGAACCAGGAATTGGGCGCCGAGCCGATGCTGACGGTGAACAGGCGGCTGCTGCCGAGCCGTTCGCCGATTCGGAGAAGGAGGTCGCGCTCGTTACCCACGCTGCCGTCGGTGACGAACACCACCTGGCGCAGCAGTCCACTGCGCGCGGGCAGGCCGAATGCCGAGTCCAGGGCGGGCGCCATGACGGTGCCGCCGTCGGCCACCAGGTCTTCGATCCAGGCCGCGGCAAGCTGCAGGTTCCGCCGGGTCACCGGCACGGATTGCCCGAACAGGCGTTCGGTCCGGGAATTGAACCGGATCAGGTTGAACTCATCGGAAGCATCCAGCTGCTCGAGTCCGCGCAACAGCGCCTCCTGCGCCTGCTCCAGGGATGCGCCCTCCATGGATCCGGAGGTATCGATAATGAACACGACCTCGCGCGGCTGCGTGGCGATGGACTCGGCCAGCGGCGGCGCCAGCATCAATTGGGCGTAAACCGCGTCGCCGCCGTCCCAGGTCACCAGCGACGATTGCGGTGCGCCGGTGAGGTCCGGAAACCAGGCCAGTTCGAAATCCCGGTCCGGCAGTTCATCGGTATTCAGCAGGGTGATGCGGTAGCCGTCGGGTACCGGCGTGATCGCCACGTCGTGGTAACGGCTCTCGATGGCCGCGTAACCGATACCGGTGCGCAGGTGGATTTCCATGTCCAGCCGCCGGTCCGGCCTTTCCGCCGGCATTGCCAGGCCGGGACGCGGCGCCGCCGGCGTGACCGGAGAGGCGTGCCCGGGATCCCAGCGCGGGGTAAAGGTCAGGGGCATTCTCAGGCTGAAGGCGCCGTCACCGTAATCCACGTTTGCCAGGAAACCGATGCTGACCCGGATCTCCTCGCCGGGCCCGATGTTGGCCAGGCGGGTCTCGAACTGGTTGGGCCGCTGCTGTTCGACCATGGCGGCGGTCCGGCCCTCGGTCCGGGCCTGCTGGTACACGCGTCTCGCCGTCTGTTTCTCGCGGATCTCGCCCTCGATGATGCGCTCTCCCACCTGCACGTGGAGCCGGTCCACGGCGGCGCTGTCGGGCAGCGGAAACCGGTAGATCCCCTCGGCGAACAGGTCGGAGTCGTTGCGGAAGGTCTGCGTGATCCCGATGCGCGCGATCAGCCCCGTCACCTCCACCTCGACGCCCGTGCGCAGGGCGAGACGGATTTGCGGTCCGTCGGCCGTGCGCAGTTCCATTCCCCACGGCTCCTCCTGCGCGGTGGCTTGCGCGTTGGCGGTTTCGACACGCACCAGCAACAGGGCAAGTAAAACGATGCCGACAATCAGCAAGGTGCGGTCCTGCCAGCGCAGCGCGCGCCGGACGGGCCGTGGCCGAGGGCGCCGGCGCGCCATGCGGGTGGCGAGTTGGGGGTAGCGGGCCCGGGCGTCGGACTCCAGGCGGTCGCGGATCGAGCCCGTGGCCCGGAAATGCAAGGGGATGTTCAATGTCGAGTCATCGAAGAACAGTGGTCTTGGCATCGGTAGGTCGTTCCTGTCTCGTGGCTGGTCCCGGTTGCCATTGAAGCGGGTTTGCGTGCCGCCAACGTGGACGCCTGGGGCAGGGCGGGGCGCAAATTAAGGCAAGGCGGTGGCACGGGGCCGGAGCCGTTCCGATCCCGGTGCGCTACCGTCGCGGTGGTCGTATGATTGGGCCCTGGAGGAGGAACACATGCAGCGCCAGATCGCCATCGTCGAGGACGAAGCCTCGATCCGCCACAATTACGAGGACGCCCTGCGCCGTTACGGCTACCAGGTCCACGGCTACGGGGACCGCGGGTCAGCCATGGAGGCATTCAGCCGGCGCCTGCCCGACCTGGTCATCATCGACGTGGGCCTGGGCGAGGACGTGGAGGGCGGCTTCGAACTGTGCCGTGAACTGCGCGCCATGTCGCGCGGCCTGCCGATCATTTTCCTGACCGCCCGGGATTCGGATTTCGACGTCATCTCCGGCCTGCGGCTCGGGGCCGACGACTACCTGACCAAGGACATCAGCCTGCCGCACCTGGTGGCGCGGGTGGTGGCCCTGTTCCGGCGCATCGAGGCGCTGGCCGGCGACCGGGCCGAGGAAAAGAAACTGGCGCGCGGCGACCTGGAACTGTCCGTGGAGCGCATGGAGGTCCACTGGAGGGAGCAGCAGGTGCCGCTGACCGTGACCGAGTTCTGGATCGTCCACTCGCTGGTCCGCCACCCGGGCCACGTGCGCACCCGCCAGCAGCTCATGGACGACGCCAACGTGCTGGTGGACGACCAGACCATCACCAGCCACGTCAAGCGCATCCGCAAGAAGTTCCACCTGGTGGACCCGGGCTTCGACCAGCTCGACACCGTGTACGGGGCGGGGTACCGCTGGAAACCGCCCGGCCAGTAGCGCCCGCGGTACAATCGGCCCCGTTGACCGTTGCGGCACCGGGTGTGCATTTTCCATGAAGCTCCGCAAGCAGTTCCTGACCCTCTCGCTGGCCACGCTGCTGGTGCCCTGGTTCGGCTGGAAGCTGGTGCAGGAACTGGAAGGATTCCTGCGCGCGGCCCAGGAGGGCACGTTGCTGGCAGCGGCCCGGACCGTGGCGCAGGCCATCCCGGTCGAGTACCAGGCGGACATGTTGCCCGCGCATTCGCTCACACTACCGGTTCGCACTTTCCCGACCCCCCCGCACGTGGACGGATACGCGGACGACTGGCCAGGGGCGGACGATTCACTGGAGTTCACCTCCACTGACGGCTTGCTCTCGCTACGGGTCATGGCCGGCGAATACGAAGGCCAGGTGCACCTGTATTGCCGCGTGACCGACCGCAGCCCGGTGCGGGAGGGCCCGCCGCTGGCGGGCGGGGGCGAGACGCCGTCCGACGGCCTCCTGCTGTTCCTGCGCAGCGCGCGCGGCCTGATCACCTTCAGGATCCAGTCCGCGGCGCCGGGACCCCTGACCCTGACCAGCCTGGGTGACGCCGGCGGCCAGGCCGCGGGCCACTGGCTGGACCACGAGTCCGGCTACCAGGTCGAGCTCACCCTGCCGCTGGCTGGCGGAATAGCGGAACTGAGCATCGGCGCCCTGGATGCCGAGTTGACCTCGGCCGGCCGGCGCGTGACGCGAACGGCCGGGACCGTTGCGAACCGGCAACCGGAGCGTTGGCTGACATTGGTGGCGCCCATGCGCGACCTGCAGGACTGGCTGGCGGCCGTGGTTCCGCCGGGCGCGCGCGGCTGGATCGTGGACCGTCGCGGCTGGGTGATGGCCGAGTCCGGTATCGCGGCCGCTCCGCCGGGCCGGCAGCTGACCTGGGCGCAGCGGGTGATCTACCGGGTCGTGGCCGGGTCGCGGACCGAGTTCCAGGCAGGGCGGCCGGAGCAGGTGGTGCGCTTCGACGAGGCCCTGGTGGACGCCGCCCTGGCGGGGCAGGTCGCCACGCACTGGGGCCAGGACCCGGAGACCGCCATGGTCCGCAACACGGTCGCCGTGCCCGTGGAAATCGACGGCGCCGTGCAGGGCGCGGTGCTGCTCGAGGCCGGCACCGACGGCCTGTTGCTGGTGACCAACCGCGCCTTGGGAAGGCTGTTGCTCACCACGCTGTTGTTGACCATCGCCCTGGCGGCCGGGCTGTGGTTCTTCGCGACGCGGCTGTCAAGGCGCGTGCAGCGCCTGAGCAGCGAGGTGAGCCGGGCCATGGACGACGCCCGCCGGCCGCGCGAGCTGCCCATGACGGGCGACCGTGACGAACTGGGTGAACTGGCCCGCAACAACGCGACCCTGCTGCGGGCGGTCGGGGAGTACACCCGTTACCTGCGGGAGCTGGCGGGGCGCCTGTCGCACGAGCTGAAGACGCCGCTGGCCATCACCCGCTCGTCGCTCGACAACCTCGCCTCGCAGGACCTCGACGAGGACGCCTCCCGCTACCTGGCCCGCGCGCGCGAGGGGCTGGACCGGCAGGCAGCCATCGTGCGTGCAATGTCCGAGGCCAGCCGGCTGGAGGCCGCGGTGAAATCCGCCGATTGGGAAACGGTGGACCTCTGCCGGGTGATCGAAAACTGCGTCGAGGCCTACCGGTCGGTCCACGCCGGGCGGGACATCGGGCTGGTCACTCCGGAGCCGCCCTGCGACTGGCGTTGCGCGCCCGACCTGCTCGCACAGGCGCTGGACAAGCTGGTCGAAAACGCCGTTTCACTCACCGGGCCGGAAGATCTCGTCGAAGTGGCGCTGGATGCCGGTGCCGGCGGCTGCAGGATCAGGGTCCGCAATTCCGGCACGCAGCTTCCGGACGTACTGCCGGAGCAGTTGTTCGACTCGCTCGTCTCACTGCGCGACCGGGGCGGTGGTCGCCATCTCGGACTGGGCCTGCACA
>JABAHR010005735.1_pt1 | contig 20197 bp, 30 predicted proteins | sample 7062101 | NCBI WGS metagenome assembly JABAHR01 (sample SAMN14534553, study PRJNA622989) | marine sediment metagenome | biome: marine biome [ENVO:00000428]; feature: marine pelagic biome [ENVO:01000023]; material: deep marine sediment [ENVO:00002113] | place: India: Gulf of Kutch | collected... | reverse complement strand
TCTGTTTCCAAGTATGTTTGTTGAAAACCAGCCGTTTAGTCCGAGTAGTCTGGATTTAAGCCCTGGGGCTAGAATGGTTTTCATAAGAGTCTGACCTGTTTTAAAATCTTTACCACAGATTGGCACTTTGTTTTTCTTAGCAAGTTCTTCCAGTGCAGGAATATCAGCAGAAAGGTTAGGAGCGCCGTTAGCATATGGTGTTCCTGTTTTTATAGCAGCATAAGCATAAATCATGCTTGGCGCTATGGCCGGGTTATTTTCTTTAAGTCCCTTTTCAAATTTCTTTATACTCTTATGAACATCAGATTTTTCCAGGTAAACCTCTGTGCTTGCGCACCATACCATTACAAGACGGTCTAGTTTGTTTTCTTTTTTAAAGGTTTCAATATCTTTAATTAAATCATTTGCCAGATCCATCTTGGTCTTGGCTTTTTTAACATGTCTGCCTTTTAGGTTTTTTACAAACTTCTTTTCAAATACGGCTTTATTTGGAGAAATGTTCTGAAGTGGTTCTTTTATCTGTGCTAAAAGTTCCTGTTCAAGAACGCCTGAATTTAGAGCTGCATCATAGCAGTTTTCAGGATAAGGATCCCATCCACAAAAAACCAGATCTTCTATATCATAAAGTGGAACCAAATCCTTTATTAGCGGGGATTGTTTTTCTGTTCTCTTTCCAAGACGAATGGAGCCAAGCTGGGTTAGAGATCCAATTGGTTTACCGATTCCAGCCTTAATTGCTTCAACACCGGCAACAAAAGTAGTGCTGACTGCTCCTCCAATACCGGGAAGTAATACACCCAGCTTTCCCTTAGGAGCCTTGATTCTTTTTTTACTTTTTGGTTTAGAAGTAGCGATCTTGTTATTACCTCTTTGAGAACTGTTGTCCGCGCCTGGCTTTTCTCTTACCATACTTCTTGCTTTCTACCATACGGGGATCACGTGTGAGAAGATCAGCTGCTTTTAGTGGAGGCTTGTTTGCTTCATCTGCCTTAACAAGCGCTCTTGAAAGACCATGAGCGCAGGCATCGGCCTGTCCTGTTAGTCCGCCGCCTTTTACGTGCATTAGTACATTATATTTATTTGTTGAGCCTGTTACTTCAAGAGGTTTTAAAACTTTTAACTGCCATGTTTTTCTTGGAAAATGAGTGTTAACTTCACGGTTGTTAACTGTAATTGTACCGTCGCCCGGTCTTAAGAATACCCTGGCTGTGGATGTTTTTCTTCTTCCTGTACCGTAAAATTCTGTTACTGCCATGTTTTAAACCTCCAAAGGCTGGGGAGTCTGCGCTTCATGCGGATGCTCTGTGCCGGTGTATATTTTTAATCTGGCAATGAGCTTTTTCTGCCATTTATTTTTTGGAAGCATACCCCATACTGCTTTTCTTATGATTTCTGTTGGCTTTTTCTCAAGCATCGTCTCTGCATTCATGGACTTTAGACCACCTGGATAATGAGAGTGAGTATAATAGTTCTTCTGTTCCCATTTTTTACCAGAGAAGTTTACCTTTTCAGCATTTAAGACTATCACAAAATCTCCAGTGTCTGAATGAGGAGTAAACTGCGGCTTATCCTTGCCTCTGAGAGTGGTTGCAATCTTTGTTGCAATCCTTCCAACGTTTTTGTCTGTGGCATCTACCACAAACCATGTTTTTTCTAATTCTGTATTCTTTGCGTTATATGTTTTCATTACACTATCCCTACCTAAAAGACCCGTAAAAATACCAAATGTAGCTTTTTAGTCAAGAATTTGAAGAATTTATTTAAGATGTAACCCCACAGTGTTAAAACGTTTGCTTGGAACCGATCAACCATAAATAATAAATTCGGATATCAAGCTCCCAACATAGATACCCATGTATATTGATATTGATGTTAAAATTACTTTTAAGTTTATTCCAAACATTATGAATACCCTTATTTATATCATAGTATATCTAATTATTTGATTAATATGTGGATTATTTGATTTAATTCAAGAGTATTAAAGGAGAAGAAAATGTTTGTAACAATGAACCGAATATTTGTAAATGAAGGATATACCGATGGGTTTGAAGAGCGTTTTAAAAACCGCGCTCATGAGGTGGACAAGATGCAGGGGTTTGTTCGTAATATAGTACTGAAACCCAAAGGGCCTGAGCAGCCATATGTGGTTATGACATTCTGGCAGTCTGAAGATGATTTTAATAACTGGGTGAAATCTGATGCTTTTATTAAAGGTCATGCAAAAAGTGGCACACTTCCAAAAGAGGCTTTTTCAACCGAGAGCCATCTGGAGACTTTTGATGTGTTTTTGGATACTGAGGCATGAATAGGGTTTGAATATTAAACAGATTTTAGTAAGGCTAAATAATGTTTCTTCTCATCTTTCGATGAATATTTTAGTGCATTTCTTATAGTCTCGACTGAAAAATGTTTTATGTGTTCTTTGATGAACTGTTTTACAAATTTATCGTCGTACTTTGATATTTCTCTCAGCAGCCATCCTACAGCAGTCTTTACAAACCGCTCGTCTCTTTTAATTAGTTTTTTACAGGATGATTCTATTTTGGAAAAGTAATCTCGATCCGCTGATACTCTCTCGAATGAAACTAAGGATGCCCTGGCCTGCCAAAGATTATCTGCATTGTTCCATTTATGTATCAGTCTTGCCCAGCTTTTACCATCTTGTACTATCAACTCACCGAGAACTTTCATACAAAACCAGTCACATACATTCCAGTCATATATATGGCCTTCCCTGAATAACCCTGCTAGTCTTTGAGCATCCCGTTTTGGCTTCATCACTCCCTTGGGTATTAGAATTTCCTGAAGCATCATTGTTCCTGCAAGTTTATCTTCAGTATATTCTTCTTGTAGGAGAGCAAATGCTAAATCAAGTTGTTGTTCTAATTCTAAAACACCTTCTATGTTTTTCTTATGCCACTCATGAAGACACTTCCTTACCATCAGCATTTTAACCCCTCTGAAAGGAGCACTACATTTAATATAGTTTTCAAACCAGGATTTTAGAGCAGTGTCGGAGTGTTGGTTGATTGTATTTGTTAGTACTGATATATGATGTTGGAACATGATTACTATTAAATGAGCATGGTTAATCTCTTAGATATTTAAACTTAAATCCATACTCTGTAGCAAACCATTCCGCAAACCCTTCTGCTTTTTTATTGGTTTTAACCCAGACATATTTATCATAGTGGTGTCCGATCTCGTGCATTAATACGTCTCTGTAATAAAAATCTTTTAGTGATTCTTTTGTCCATTTTAATATTGTTCCTTGGTATCGTCTTTTTCTATCAGTGCTCCGACTCTTCTATAGTCATTAAGAATGTTTGGTTTTGGGGGTTTTCTAAATATCAAGTTCATATTGTTTTTTGGATAGGGATGAATAAAAATGCAGTTTGCCATATAGGTGCCGTAGCAAAATAGTTTGCTGAAGAATACCTTTTCCTGCTTGTTCGAACCTGATAATAAAAATATTGCTTTAATATCCTTATAATATTTCTCTGGAACATCCTGGAGATATTTTTTAATTCCTGAAATTGTAAGTGGCATTATAAAATCAGGATGTGTTTTTTGTTTAAAATATGAAATCTTATCTTTATTATTTTTAAACTCATAGTAATGATCAGAATAAATTTTATATAATGAGCTCCCAGCTGGTTTAACTCCATCCAGTTAGTGAGCTTGGAGCCACTGTACCTATTAGCTCTGACCCCTTGAGACTGATTAAATGATTTTCCTGTTTTGTGTGTAGCCATAGTTAAAAAGTATGTTTAAGTTGTAAAAAGATATGGAGTTAGAAACATCATAATTATATTAAAAAGCCCATGTGCTATTATGCAAGCTTCGGTTCCAAACTTATTAAATAAATATCCTAAGCCAATTCCTACGGGAAATATCTGAGCAATTTTTACCCATTCAGGATCGAGTATATTTGCATGTGCTAAAGACCAAAATAGAGATGTTAAAGCTATCGATATCCAGTGTTGAGCATCACTTAAATTAAAAAATTTATGAATATAATTTTGAATACCTAGTCTAAATATTATTTCTTCAGCGAATGCAAATTGTAATACTATAATCGCCATTAAAATAGATGGTTCATTTAAGTCTGGTAAGTTTTCTGATTGAGTTTCTGATAATGATTTTAAAGTTTGAGATATGTCAGGTGAAGTAAGTTTAAACAATATTACTGAATAGGCTACAGAATAAAATACAATTAAAAGAACGTAAATTATAAAAGGTTTTTGAATTCTATATATTCTGTCTATGCTGCTTTGCTTTTGAAAGAAACTCCTTACTAAGGGTATATCATTCAAATTTAACTGTTTGCATAAATACATTCCCATGCAAGTAAAAATAGTGATTCTCACTAAACTTAAGAATTCGGATAAAACTAATATGGATAAATGCATATCAGTTAAATAATCTGAAATAAAAACGTAAATAATTATATCATTTGCTACTAAAATAAGGCCAAAGAATACTCCATATTTCACATATTCATTGATTTGTTTTCTATATCTGATGCAATCTATTAGAAAAATCAATCCGAATAAAAAAGATAATGTTGTGAAAATTATGGCGTATATGCTCAAATTAAACTCCCACGTTGAAATTGTTTTGTTATGATTTTAGTTTTTTTCAATACTAATACGAAAGGGGGCATTTCATCAAGCATACATCATGGTACTTGAAATGAAATACTATTCTACTCTTTAGTGCCACTTTCTCTACTAATCTCAACTAAACACTTCTTGCACGTCACAGCTTCTTTATTCTCAGTAGCAATACCTTCAACATCGGCTCTGTGAGCTGTTTCACGGTCGCGGGGGTTGCATGCGACCATCCCATCTTCATTTAAAAAATGCATGTCCTGCTTTCCGGGTCTTTTTTGTTTTCGTGATAACATGAGTTTTTTAATGATTAAGTTCTGCTTTTCATTTCCTTTCTTATTAGATGTGGATCACGCGCTCCGTGAAATAGGCCAAATATTATAATGTCACTGTTTTCAATTTTATTATAAATTACATAGGGGAAACGACGCATGAGATTCCGTCTGTATTCTTTGTATATTTTGGGGTAGAGATTAGGATTTAGCTGAATGTTATCTAAAGCTGAGTAAAAAATATCTAGAAAATCTTCTCTAATCCTGGTACTTTTTCTTCATACCAACGATAACCAGACAATAAATCTTCTTCTAACTCTGGAAGAAGATGAAGATTATAGCTCATTTCATACGTTCAATATTAGACTGAAGCTCTTCGAGTGTCTGGACATTACCAGGGGCAGCTTTATAACTTTCTGATCTTTTATCCAGTTCTTCTATGTGGCTTTCTGGTACAGGTAGGCTAGATGGGTCAGATTGAATACTTTCCCATATATCTTCTAGAAGCAATAGTTTCTCTGATGTACTTAACTTATCAAATTGGGGTATGTCATTCAAATGCATATATATAATTTTAACAGCTAAGTTCAAATCAGCAAAATACCCAGCTTATATCTTTTTCACAACACCTCGTAAATTTCCTTGGTAGCATTATAAAACCACAAGCTCGCTCCAAGAATGATAACAGTAAGAAGGATTTTGATGTGTGTTTTGTAGTTAGGGGTCAACCATACAAGCGGCAGGGCAAAAGGACCGATTGCAAGAAGGGCAATGATTATACCGGTATTAGTGAAATACCATTTTGTTTTTGGCTTCTCTTTATCTAAAAGCTCATTGCAGAAACGGCATTTAATAGCATCGTCCTGAATATATTCAGCACAGAAAGGGCATTTTTTCATACAGGTAGCTTAACATATAAAATTAAATCTTATGTTGAAAAGATAGATTTACTGATAGAAGGAACTGCTAAATTGAAAATCTTTACTACTCAATAATTTCCAGTTGTGGTTCAGGCTCTATAAGTACAGGTTTATCAAGTATCTGAGATTCAGGGTCGAAGAATACGTTATCTATTTCTCCATCACAGTTATTGTCTTTTCCATCACCCATTGTTTCAGCTACTGGACCTTGTTCATTAAAACACTCATTATGCCACTTGGATTGGATGTTGCAGACCTGGCTGCCCTTTTGGCACTCTCCAACTCCTTTGGTAGATTCATCAAAGCTGTAGCATGACCTTATAGCACCCGGCCTGCATTCACATTCTGAATAATCATCTATTTTTCCGTTACAATCATTGTCTCTGCCATCACAGACTTCTTCACGTGGGTAAACTACTCCAACACACTTACCCCAGGAACTATCCATATCACAGTACTGTAGACCAACTCTACATTCACCTACATCAATTGTGTCCTTCTGTCCGCTATAGCATTTGCGTTTGGAGCCAGGCTTACATTGACAATCAAGGCCATTATCTATGACACCATCGCAATCGTTATCATTACCATCACAGGTTTCCACTTGTGGCAATATCTGACCGTAACATGCTGATAAACCCTTGCCATCTGAATGACAAAACTGAATACCGGCTCTGCATGCGCCGACAGATTTAGTGTTTTCTGCGGCCTCATAACAACTATATGACTGTCCTGGTGTGCAAGTTTGGCTTGTGCACTGATTATCTATACAATACTGTCCGGGATTACAATCAGAACTTTTTCTGCAGCCCGGAATGCAGTAGCCGCCCATGCCGCATATTTCTCCTTTTGAGCATATTGCATCTGAACCGCATCTTTTTCCTTCAGCAAACGCATTTGAAAAAGAAAAACACAAGATAAAGGTTAACACTAATAATGTGATAGGGGGATTAAAATTATTGGTAATCATTTCGATATCCTCTTATAAATATTTCAATTATCGATTTAAATAAATTAAAATATATAATATCTTGCACTCATATCAAGAATGAATAGTTATTACTTAAGCATAAGGGTACATCACGATCCGATCTGCTTCTCAGAATAATCGGAGGGTTTTAGCGCGCAATATAATATATATGCAGGCAGCAACATAAAAAACCATACTAACCAATACATACCGTCCATCTCTCCACCTAGCGAGAGATGGTAAACCTGGTAAAGAAAGAATAGTACAAGCGGGGGGATGCTATACATAAACAGTTCTTTTTTATGTACTTCATCAGAATCAGGCTCGTTTCTTATTATAATAATCGCAATCGTTAGAGGGAAAGTAAAAAATAGTATTGCCATTCCCATGAATGATGATGATATTACTTCAAGAAATGAATTTTCGGGATCTTTGGGATTATAGTATCCCTTCACTACAGACTCAGGTTTATATTTTCTGGCAATATCCCATGACTTACCATGGCTAAATCCATCCCTGTGAGAAAAGGTGTCATAGTAAATATCTCTCCCACCCCAGTACAGGACTCCATTTACATTATATGAATATGTGATCTTTGGATAAAACACTTCATCATATCCACCACCAAGGTACTCAATCCCTTTATGCCTCTTTCTCACAACGCCTGATCTGTAAATAGTCATTTCCACGGGTTCAAATGTTAGCGCTCTTTTACCCCCTGTATAAATCTCACTAAACAATCGTTTTCCTGATAACAAGCTTATAATTAGAAAAAAAACAAATCCCACATATCTAAAATTTATTTTTTTAACTAAATCATTTAGTTTTGACATGGTATGCCAATTAAGTCATATCGGTAAGACTAATTGTCTTAAGAGATTAAATTTTAAGAAATTGCTGAAATTTAAAATTTCATAAAAGACCCTTCTATAATAGCAAGCTCCAGATCATCATCCGGTTTATTGGTTAAAAACAGCTTTCCTTCTTTTGGTCTTATGCTGATGCCAAAAACAAAATCCGTTCCGGTAATCACTGATATGTTGCTCTTTTGTTTTATGACTCCATGTATGGTCATACCAGGATTTTTTGTCATATATTCTTTTGTGTGTTTAAGTAGTTCAGGATCATTTACATCTTTGCTGACTTCTTCTTTTTCAGCAGGGTGCCAAAAGGATAATAATTTTTCCTTGTCTCCCTCGATATTAGCTTTATGGTAGGCAACTAAAAAATCAATTTCTTTACCGTGGCTAGCTGTAACTTTTCTTACGTCTTCAATGATAATGGGTTTATTAAATATTGCGGCAGGGACAGTTACAGATACTTTGTCAGTGTTTTCTTTTCCCTTATCTGCAAGCTGTGCCTGAAGTCTTACATTGCCTACAGTAGTTGTAAAAGTTGTGTCTTTATATTCTAGTTCCTTAGATTCTACAATGTTTATACATACAACTGTGACGAATATAATTAGGATTGAAGTAAGTAAATTTTTCATTAGAACCATCCCCTATTTGAATGTGATGTATTAATAGAATATAACACGGATATAGTAGAGATTAAAAAAATAAAGGAGTTTAAAATCTTAAATTTGATTTAACTTCAAAACCTGCTTCTCGGCATGGTAGGAGCTTCTTACAAGAGGGCCGGATTCGATATGTGGTATGCCGATAACGGATTCGCCGTATTGTTTTAGAGATTCAAATTCTGATGGGTGGTAAAATTTAGAGACGGGTAGGTGATCTATGGTCGGTTGTAAATACTGACCAATTGTAACAATATCACAACCTGCTTCTTTTAAATCTTTGAGAGTATCTATGATCTCATCCATCTCTTCACCTAGACCAAGCATAATGCCTGACTTTGTGAGCATATATTCATTGCCATAACTTTTGCTTCTCTGTAGTAACTCAAGCGACCATTCATATCTTGCCTGAGGGCGCACTGACCTTGTTCTTCCGGATGTAGTTTTCTGAGGATGGTTGTAGAGTCTTGGTACAGTTTCTATATTATGATTGAGTACATGCGGTCTGGCAATTAAAACCTGCTCAAGAGCTTCCGCTTCACCTTTAAAATCAGGTATCAAAACTTCAATCCTTACATTAGGATTTAACTGCTTTACCTGTGAAATGGTCTCACCAAAGATCTGAGCACTTTCGAGATTCTTATCATCGCGGTTTACAGAGGTAATTACCACATGTGATATGTTTGCGTTATTTGATATAAGCTTATCTACAGCACTTGCGACCCTTTTTGGTTCTTCCCAGTCAAGCTCGGGGCCTTTACCTGTTTTAACGTGACAAAAGCCACAACTGCGAGTACATGTATCTCCAAGAATCATGAATGTCAGTGTCCCCGCAGCCCAGCACTCTCCTATATTGGGACACTTTGCCTCCTCACAAACGGTGTGGAGGTTGTTTTCCTTCATCAGGGATTTTAGTTTATTATAGTTGTCCCCACCCGGGATCTTTGCTTTTATCCAGCTTGGCTTTCTGACTTTATGTGCTTGATCTGCAGCTTCCATATAGAATTGAGATGTTTGAGCGATTAATTTGGACTCTTAAATGGATCATCAGATGATGTCTGAGAAGGTACTTCATGAGGCTCAGAAGATACAGTCTCAGATGCAGAGTAAGATGAGCTGCCCGAATCAGAAGATGTTGATACAGGTGCTGATTTCTCTAGTTCTTTAATTTTTTTCTTCTGTTGTTTTATAGTTGAGCTTTTTCCAACACTGCTAAATGCTCCCCAGAAAACTGTGAGAATCACACCCAGCAGGAATGCGGATGCTATTAAAATAATATTTTTAACTACAAAAGTTCCAGAGCTCCATATTTCTAAATCAAGACCTAATTGAAATTCTTTAGTAAAAACACTCTCATTTTGAATAATAATCAATAATAGACCTAAAAATATAATTGCCTGAATCAAAATTTTTATAAATCTCATATCATTCTCCTTTAATTAGATTCTAATTGTTCTTTTAATTTATCGTAAGTATCTTCAAGATACTCCGGCATAATCTTTATATTTCCAAACACTGGCATAAAGTTGGTATCTCCATCCCACCTGGGCACTACATGAAAGTGCAGATGGTCATCTATGCCTGCTCCTGCTACTTTACCTAAATTCATACCAATGTTAAACCCATTTGGTTTCATTATACCAAGAATGTTTTTGCATTTTATCGTTAATTCCAAAAGTTCTGTTTTTTCTTCTGTGCTTAAGTCGTTAAGTTCGTTTGTGTGCTTGTATGGAACTGCCATCAGATGGCCGTTAGTATAAGGATAGCGGTTTAAAATTATAAAACAGGTCTTTGCTCGAAAAAGGATTAGGTTTTTTCTATCCTGATCTTCTCTTGGCGTATCACAAAAGACGCAACCCGTTTCTTTTTCTTTTGTTATGTATTCAATTCTCCAGGGAGCCCAGAGTACTTTCATAGTAGTTTGGTAAGTATGAAATACTTAAAATGTATTTACTAAATAAAATAAGCCAAAGCGGCTGTTAAATGGGACTTTTGGAATAACATTTGATTCAAGATTAGATAACACGTCAATAAGCCTTGTTTTCTTCTTTGGGTACTGGGTTACATTTGGCTCGCCATCTATTCCCCCAAGCTTAGCGGCTGTATCGATTGCATCGTTCATAGTACCAATCTCATCTACAAGCTTGAGGTCTACAGCCTGCTGACCTGTAAAGATTCTCCCATCTGCAACAGCATTGACCTCTTCGGGTTTTAATTTGCGTGTATCGCTTACAGCTTTTTTGAATTGATTGTGAACATCATCAATAGTTGATTGTAGATATGCCCTTTCTTCGGGTGTTAGGTCTTTAAGGGGAGACCCTGAATCTTTGAACTTTCCACTCTTTAGTACCTCTACATCAACCTTAGCCCACTCAAGCAGTTCTTTATAGTTTACAAACTGGGCTATAACGCCAATGCTTCCGGTTACTGTGCCGGGGTTTGTAAGTATTTTATCAGCGCCGCAAGCAATATAATAACCACCTGAAGCTGCTACAGCTCCAAGGCTTGCTACGACAGGGATTTCTTCACTAAGCTTGAGTACCTCACTATAGATTTCCTGGGACGGGCCAACTGCACCTCCCGGTGAGTTTATTCTTAATACAACAGCTTTAATATTTTGATCTTTTTTAATACTTGTGATGCTTTCAAGATAGACTTTTGAATCCAGGATTACGTCTTCTATGCTAAGCAGCGCAACTTTGTCACCTGTACTAAAACTGTCATCATCTTTAAAGATAGCACCTGCACTGAGACCAATTAAAAAAGTGATCCCAAGAAGTATGAGCACAAGAAATGTATAAAAAAACTTTTTCATCAATCTTCCTGTTTCTGAGATTCTACAGAGGATGTAAATTCTTTACCAAACAAATCACCCAGAGTTACGTTTGAATCACCCTGGGAAGAGTTGAAGTTTGAAACCTGTTGCTTTTCCTGAAATGATTCATATGCTTTTTTGCTCAGGTTAACCTGCCTCTTTCTCTTATCAAATCCCATTACAAGGCATGTGATCTCATCGCCAACCTTAACCTGCTTTATTAAATCCCTCGAACCTGTTTGTGCATATTCAGCCATTCTGATAAAACCATCTATATTGTTTTCGAGTTCTACGGATATTCCATAATCATTAACTGCTGTTACTTTTGCTGTAACAACACTCTCCCTTGCCTTATAGCTGTTGTTTGCCTCTATCCAGGGATCAGTCGTAAGCTGTTTTATTCCAAGAGCAACCCTTTGGTTGTTTACATCTATATTTATAACAGAAACTTCAATTTCCTGTCCGGTTTCATAATTTTGATTTGGATCCTCTTTTCCCTGCCATGAAATCTGATCGGGTCTTACAAGACCAACCAGGCCTTCGGCTACTTCAACAAAAAGCCCATTTGCAGTTATATTTCTAATAGTACCTTTGATTTTCTTTCCAGGTGGGTTGCTATCTTTAAAAATTTCCCAGGGGCTTGGCTCTATCTGTCTTAAACTAAGGCTAATCCTTTTTTTCTCAGTATCTACATCGAGCACAACTGCTTCTACAACACTACCTTCGTCAACTATTTCCTTGGGATGCCTGAACCTTTTTGTCCATGTAATCTCTGAGCTGTGAATAAGCCCTTCGATCCCTGGCTCAAGCTCAACAAATACTCCAAAATCCTTTACTGATACAACTTTCCCTTTAATAGTGTTGCCGGACTCGTATTTCTGGGCCACATTTTCCCATGGGTCTGAATTGGTTTGCTTTAGGCTCAGTGTGATCTTCGGGCCATCGGCAATATTTATAACCTTTGTGGAAACTTGCTGTCCTATACTCAGGACTTCATTTGGGTTTTTAATTCTTCCCCATGTAATCTCACTAAAAGGGATAAATCCTTCTATTCCACCAAGATCGACAAATGCTCCGGAGTTAATAGTGTTGCTGATTTTTCCAGAAATGGTGTCACCAACATTTAGAGTAGACATAAGCTCATTAATTCTGGTTTCTCTCAGTTCTTCCAGCAGCACCCTGCGGGATACAACAATTCCCTTATCAGTCATGTTGATGATTTTTGCTTCAATCTCCTGACCTATTAGTTTCTTGTAGTCTCTAACTGGTCTGGTATCAACCTGTGATCCGGGAAGGAATGCACGAACTTCTCTTTTTTGTCCAATATCTACAATAAATCCGCCTTTCACATCCTGCAGAATTTTGGCAGTTACTTTTTCATTTCCAGTATTAATATCGTTTATTCTCTGAAATTCATCCTGGATCTCAGCTTTTTTCTTTGATAGTTTGGGAAGTCCACTCTGCGAATTGAAATTTTCTAGAATAACAACGACCTCATCACCAATTTGTACTTCAGCATCTCCATTTTTAACATCAAATTCTTCTCTGGGAACTACTCCTTCAGATTTAAATCCAAAATCAATAAACACTTCATCACTTTCTACTCTTATCACCGTTCCCGTAACCTTCTTGCCGGCACTGGGGATATCCAATGATTCATTTAACAGTTCACTAAAACTTGATTCTTCCATGGTTTTTAAAATTCCGCCTGATTGTTTATTTTGATCGGGGAGAAATTCCATATATATCTAAAAAATCACTATTTCAATCCGAGTGTTTCTAAACCCCTTTAGTCTTTTTTAATATTATATCTACTACCTGATCAATTTGTAAATTTGTAGTATCTATTATTACTGCATTAGTAGCTGGATGCAAGGGAGCGATTTGTCTATTTTTATCCTGATAATCTCTGTTTTCTATATCCTTTTTTAATTTTTCAATATCCACAGTGATTCCAGCCTCTTTAAGTTGGGAAAATCTTCTATTTGTGCGCTCCTGTACCGAAGCATCTATAAAAAATTTATATTCGGCATCCGGGAACACATGAGTACCCATATCCCTTCCCTCGGCTACAATACTTTTGTTGTTACCGAAATTTCTTTGTAGTTGTAACAAATAGTCTCTAACTGATTTCTTTGTTGCAATATCAGATGAAAAACTCGAAATTTCAGGGGTTCTTATTTCAGTACTTACATTTTCACCATTTAACTCTACAACTAAATTGCCGTTATTATCATTATATAGGCTAATTTTAGTATTATTTAATATATCTGAAATCTCATTTTCATTTCCGATGTCTGTCTTATTATTTCTGAGCGTAAGAGCAACAGCCCTATACATCGCACCCGTGTCCATATAGGCAAAGCCAAGCCTTTGCGCCACTATTTTTGCCACAGTCCCCTTTCCTGCTGATGACGGGCCGTCAATTGCTATGACTACTCGTTTTTCCATTTTATGCTCTTAGGTTATTTAATTTTTCAAAAAACTTTGGAAATGACACTGCTGCTGCTCCCGAATCCTCGATTACAGTTTCTCCTTCTGCCCTTGTAGCGGCAATAGCTACAGACATTGCGATTCTGTGATCGCCACAACTACTGCATTCGGCCCCTACCAACTCACCAGTACCTTCTAAAATCATGCCGTCTTCAGTTTCCTCTATATTTGCACCAAGCTTCCTAAGTTCGGATACTGTAGTTGCTATACGGTCAGTTTCCTTAACGCGCAGTTCCTCTGCATTTTTAATAACTGTAGTGCCCTCTGCAAAACAAGCGGCCACAGCAATAATAGGAAGCTCATCAATTGCCTTTGGAATAGTGTCGCCGCCTATCTCTATTCCTTTAAGCAAGCTCGATCTGGCTACAATATCTGCCACGGGTTCGCCATTTAACTCTCTATTATTTATAAGCTCAATATCAGCACCCATTGATAGAAGTATTTCCAGAGCACCTATTCTATATGGGTTTACACCTACGTTTTTAATCAATATTTCAGAGCCCGGGTTGATTAGCGCTGCAACGATGAAATATGCAGTGGTCGAAAAATCTGAAGGTACCGTAATATCCATTGCCTTGAATCCGCCTGATTTGGAAATGTTGATCGAGTTAGAATCTATGGAAAGGTCTACACCAAGATATTGCATCATTTTCTCTGTATGATCTCTTGTTGGAGAAAGCTCAATAACCTCTGTCTGTCCTTCGGCATAGAGTCCAGCCAGTAGTATGGCCGATTTTACCTGTGCGCTTGCTACGGGCATTTTGTAGCTGATTCCTTTAAGCTTTATTCCATGAATTGTGAGTGGGAGTTTTGAGTCATCAGTTGCCTCAATATTAGCGCCCATTTCTCTTAGAGGATTAATTACCCTGCCCATAGGACGCTTCCTAAGATATTTGTCGCCTGTGATGGTTGAAGAAAAATTCTGTCCGCTAAGCAGACCCATTAACAGCCTCGATGTCGTACCCGAGTTTCCGGCATCGATTATACCTTTAGGCTCTTTTAGACCATGCAGTCCGACTCCTTCAATTCTTAAAATTTCACCCTGCCATGATATATCTGCTCCCATTGCCTCAAACGCTTTTATTGTAGAAAATGTGTCTTCGGATTTTAAGAATCCTTCTACATTTGTGACACCATCTGCAAGCGAGCCGAATATAACTGACCTGTGCGAAATAGACTTATCTCCGGGAAGCGTAATCTCGCCTTTTATTGCAGTAGATCCACCTTTTATCTGCTCAGATGACATAATCTCTAAAGCTACCAGCAAGGGGGTGTGTTCACAAGAACCATATTTAAATAGTGACAGACACTATTTATTGTTGAAAATTTTACATAATGACCCTATTATTTAGTTATGCCGCGTACAGCAAGAATTGTAGTTCCAGATTACCCTTTTCATATAACTCAGAGGGGAAATAACAGACAGGATATATTTAGTGATGACAAAGATAGGGGAAAATACATATCATATCTAAATGATTATAGTAAAGAATATAAACTAGATATCCTTGCATACTGTCTTATGACTAATCATGTGCATTTTATAGCAGTTCCTGAAATGGAAGAATCACTCGCGAAAACATTCAGTTCAACACATCATAGATATTCTCAGTATTATAATAAAAAGATGAAATCCTCAGGGCACTTATGGCAGGGAAGGTTTTATTCATGCTTGCTTGACGAAAATCATTTTATGGCTGCTATGAGATATGTAGAAAGAAATCCTGTAAGGGCTAAAATGGTCAAAAAGCCATGGGAGTATAGGTGGTCAAGTGCAGCGTATCATACAGGCAGAGCAGAGATGGAGGTAAAATTAGGAAATATTGATAAACATATAGACATAACAAATGAACAGTGGGAAGAATATCTATTAGAAAATGATGAAAAGGAAGATTTACAAACTATTAGAGAATCGACAATGAAAGGTATTCCCTTAGGAGATATTAAATTTATTCAAAGATTAGAAGAGAAAATTGGAAAAACTTTAACAAGAAAACCGAGGGGGAGGCCAAGAAAGGAAAAGATTGGTAAAAAATAGTGTCTGTCACTATTTATTGTAATAAAGGTTAGAGGTTTTACAGGAGCAATTTAATATGTCTACAATAGTTGATATCTATTTTCCTGAAAGAGTTATAGATGATGAGTTTTTCGAAGCTCTGGATAACCGTTTTGGGGAAATAGGTTTTCAGGTTGGTAAATCTTCTGGGTATAGGAACTCTATGGCATTGGTGCATTCTAAAAATTCAGATTTAGTTAAAATAGATCACTGGCCGCCAACTGATAGTATTCCAAAGAAATCAGAGCAACTTTCTGCAGAATATTCCCCTGGAGCTGGACAGCATTTTAGTTTTTTTATAAGCATTTTTTATACAGAAAACTGTTATTTAAATAGGATAATTATTACCTCTAGCTACCCGCCCAATGCATCAGGTTCGTATAGTCTTATAGAAATAGAAATGCTTTGCAGGTTGCAGCATGTATCTGTTTTACTCTTCAATGAGCTTAAAGCTATTGAGATGAATTGCCGAAGTAAATATGGCGAAGACTATATTTTCAATATTAATGATACAGAAGAAAAACTCTCTGATTTTAGTAAATGGGAATTAGATGAAGCGGGTGGTGTAGATTTAGAATTTACTAACTGGTGTGTCAATCCAGATGTTGTACTAGGTAAAAGTACTATTGAAGAATCATGCACTCCATACTCAACTGAAAAAAGTTGGAAGGCTAAAGTTCCTATTAATTTTGATAAAGCAAGCCAAGTATTTTATTTGAGATATGTAGATGAGAAAGGAATGCATAAAAAAGCATTACTAAGATATTGTTTAACTGCAATGAGCGGGGCACGACTGTATTCAAAATCTAAGAGCGATGAATTATTTTATAATCCCACTAAAGAAGAATTTGAAAAATTTCAGAGTCTATCATGGAAAGCAGCAAGTATGGAAGACATTCAAAAAATACTTGGAGATCCTGATTTTACATTACCACCAATTTTATATGATGATAAGTATAAAGCAGAGAATTATTATGATGTGACTAAACAGAATGTGTACACAAATATATCCGAGACCTCTGTAGTAATATTTCAGGAGTATGAGAACCATATGATTCTAGTTCTTTACGCCGGCAAGGAAAAAGAGGGTTTAAATTAATAAAAAATAAAGCAATGCGAAACAAGGGACTGAATATTATAAAACTTAGATATTTGATTTTGTTGTTCTTATCTATCTTTTTATACGATAGTACCGCATTCGCACAGCTAAACGAAAATTGTACTGTAAGCATACTGAACAGAACATCGAGGGTAAAAGAAGACGGTACATGGGGTATTACAAACGTGCCTTCAAATTTTGGAGAAGTAAGGGCAAGAGCAACGTGTGTAGAAGAAGGACAGACACTCTCAGGCCAGTCTGATCTGATAACCATCCCTACAGACGGGGACATAGAAATTCCAACAATCACATTAGGCAGTGCAGTTCCAATCCCAGAGACTTTAACCATTACAAGCCCAGTAAATGTACTAACATAGGCTTGGCAAATTGAGAGAGTATAATATACTACTATGTATGAAACTATCATCCATTTGCCTGGAGGACAAAACATGTCAATGGTAAAGAAAAGTATATCGGTGACTGACCAGCAAGACCGTTGGATAAAGGCACAGGTTGAGACAGGGCTTTACGGAAATGAAAGCGAGGTTGTTCGCGAGTTGATACGGGAACGGCAAGTTCGTGAGCAGGAAACACCGAAGGAAATAGAAGCATTACGCGCCGCTCTCATCGAGGGCGAAAAAAGCGGGATTAGTGATTTAACTCCAGACGAAATCATGCAAGCCGTGATCGAAAGAAAACGCAGAGATGGGACTTTATAGGTTTACCAAAGATGCGGCAAATGATTTTGAACAAATTTATATTTACGGAATTGATAAGTTTGGCCTGAACCAGGCGACCAAATATCAAAACCGTCTGAAAAATCGGTTTTCAGAACTTACAGAATCACCTCTGTTATTTCCTGCCGTTGATCATATACGAAAAGGCTGCCGCAAAAGCGTATGCGGAGTACATTCGATTTATTACCGGATAGATGGGCAGGATATATTGATTGTTCGTATATTGGGTAGACAGGATAGGGAAAAGGTTCTTGAAAAATAGTGTCTCTCACTATTCATTCGTCAAGCGGAAGCTCTCTTACAAGATCATCCCAGTGGGCTTCTGTGATTGCAGCAATTCTGGCCCTCATCTTTTTATACCCGCCTTCTTTAGGGAAAAGCCTGTTTACTACCTCTTCTCTGCTTGCAAGCCACTTGTCGATTGCATGGTAGTTTTTAAACCTGATTATAGTTTTATGTGTCCAGTGTGGTTTTTTGGGGTGGATTCTCTGTGAGTACATCTTTATATCATCCTCTATAAGGCCCATCTTTTTCATTTCTCTCCAAAACGGGAAAATCATTTCTTTATAAATCTTCATAAACTCTTCTTTGTTTTCATAGGCGATCACATAGTAGCTTTCCTCAATGACGACTTTATATCTTTCCGGTACATCCTCTGCGCTGGAATTTATTGGGATAATAAAAAGTGAAAGGCTTATAGCCAGTAAGAACAGGTATTTCATAACTAAACTCCTCCTTAAATATTAAAAATATAACTATATTACAATATTTAATTTTAGAGAAGTCAAATAATAGGAATTAATAGAAGTGTAAACGGTTTAGTTTGAGACAATAAGAAGAACTACAGATGAATTTTGTTTTGGCTTATATTCTAATGATACAGAGGACTCTTGTCCCTGCCATACGTAGTTTTGATAACCAAAATCTTCAATTTTATTAAATTCGTTACCATATTTTTGGAGTGCATGATCCTTAAGTTCCTTCCAGTTTTTGGGACCATTGGTTTTAAATGCTACAAAGTATAGTTTGTCATTATTAAAACCATATTCAATGTCGCTTAGTTCTACTCCGTTGTAATCTAAATTATCATTTGTATTTTTGTAGATCTTGATCTCACCCTGGCTGGTTTTACCACTTTTTACAAATTCCATATTGTCAAAAGAATCTAATTCAGTACCCCATTTAAGAGTGCCGAAACCATCTGTATGGTTTATTTGTTCAACAGAAACCGCAGTGTATGTAAGGTAAAGGTTGGCTAGTATGAACAATATTGCTATTTTTGAAGAAATAGTTATTATTTTCATCATTTTTCTCCCATAAACCAACTATAGTATTAACTATATAATAAATATAGTATTAATTATAATACTATAGTTAATTAAAATAAATAAGACTATTGTCTAGTTTTATACTAAATACTGAATTGTATTAAGGTATAGTTTGAATAGTTAATATTCAATATTAAGATTGGGGTATAACTTGCAAAAATGCATATATTTTTTATATCATGTAGTTTATCAAGAATTTTAATAAAAAATTTATATTCGTAACATATTGTACTTATTGCATTTTATTTTTATCGTAAAAAAAGTTCTTGACAACCACAACATATTGTGTTTGAATCCTATTCAGAATACAACATAGCATAAATTATAAAATTTAATTAAAAGCTAATTAAAAGGGGGATTTAATGGCTTNNAGACGACTCACGTTCAAACGGAAACGGAACTACCGCCGTAGAAAAACAAAAAAACATTTCAGCTGACATTGAAGCCAGTACTGAAGCTAAAAATGAGGGTGGATATACTGAAGGTTTAGTAGACATTCCCGAAGAAACCATCGAAGCCTTCGGTGGTGATGAGCTAAGAGCAAGAGTATTTTTTGAAAAATATGCTCTTCGAGACAGATCCGGCAAAATGGTAGAAAAAACCCCTGCCGATATGTGGAGAAGGGTTGCAAAAGAGATAGCATCTCCCGAAAAAACAACTGATCTTAAAAAAGAGTGGGAAGAAAACTTTTTCTGGCTTCTAAAAGACTTTAGGTTCATCCCTGGTGGAAGGATCCTTTTTGGAGCAGGACAGAAAAGAAGAGCCACACTCCTTAACTGCTACTATATGCCTATNNATGGTGCAAAGAGGCAGCCAGAACATATTCTTTTGGTGGTGGAGTGGGAACTGATATTTCAATCCTAAGACCAAAAGGAGCACCGGTTAACAATTCCGCTATATATTCCACTGGTGCCGTATCGTTTATGGAACTACTCTCAACCACAACAGGTACAATTGGTCAGGCAGGCAGACGCGGCGCTCTTATGATTACCCTTGACGTTAATCACCCGGACATTGAAGAATTTATAGATATTAAAAACGACGCAGACAGGGCAAAAGTAAACTTTGCCAATATTTCAATAAAAATTACAGACGACTTTATGAGAGCCGTTGAAAATGATACTGAATTTGAGCTCTCGTTTGAAAGCGAAAAAATAAATATTAAGAAAAAAGTACAAGCCAGAAAGATTTGGGACAAACTTATCAAATCTGCATGGGCTTCGGCAGAGCCGGGTGTGATATTTTGGGATGCTGTAAAAAGATATTCTCCAACCGAATACAACGGAATGGAGATAAACGGCGTAAACCCCTGTAGTGAGCAGGCCCTGGAAGATTATGGCAACTGCTGTCTTGGAAATATTAACCTTTCACTATT
>JABAHR010001482.1_pt1 | contig 20223 bp, 23 predicted proteins | sample 7062101 | NCBI WGS metagenome assembly JABAHR01 (sample SAMN14534553, study PRJNA622989) | marine sediment metagenome | biome: marine biome [ENVO:00000428]; feature: marine pelagic biome [ENVO:01000023]; material: deep marine sediment [ENVO:00002113] | place: India: Gulf of Kutch | collected... | reverse complement strand
TAATTGAGAAAGGTTCTCAATTGTATATTGCCATAACATTTCTGTCAAATTAAATACATAGTTTTAACATAGGTGTTCACTCTAGAATTATTGATTACTATAATATCGGGTATAATTTCAGCACATAAAAAACTTACTTTAATCACATATGTACCTATAGTATTGAGTTGTACTCTTCCGGTGAATTAAAACTTATAAAAATCGTATACTCCAAGTTGGCGGATATATGATGGGAGTAAAAATATATAGATGTTATCTTTTGAAGAATTAGGCTTATCTAAGGGAACGTTAAAAGCACTTAAGAAAAAGGGTTTTGAGGTTCCGACACCAATTCAGGAAATCACAATCCCAGCGATACTTGAGGGCGGTAAAGATGTAGTTGCCCAAGCTCAAACAGGTACAGGTAAAACAGCTGCCTTTGGGCTTCCGATGATAGAGCTTTTGGAAGAAAATGTTAAGCATGTTCAAGCTTTGGTTCTAACACCCACAAGGGAGCTTGCAATCCAGGTAGCTGAGGAGATCCATTCGCTAAAGAGTAAACGAAAGCTAAATGTTGTGCCTATTTATGGTGGTCAGTCAATCAATATGCAACTCCGCTCTCTTAAAAAGGGTGTGGATATTGTAATAGGAACCCCTGGCAGGGTGCAGGATCATATTGACCGAGGGACACTGAAGCTGGGGAAAATCTCATTCCTCGTTTTAGATGAAGCCGATGAAATGCTTAACATGGGCTTTTTAGAAGATGTAAGAAAAATAATGAAGCATACAGCTGAAAATAAAAGAACCATGCTCTTTTCTGCCACAATGCCAAAAGAGATTATGCAGATTGCAAGAGAGCATATGAGAGAATTTGATGAGTTTAAGGTTACAAAGGGTCAGCTCACAGTAACTCAGACAGATCAGATTTATTTTGAAGTTTCCGCATCAGATAAGTTTGAAGCACTGTGCAGGATTATTGATATAGAAGAAGAGTTTTATGGTTTGGTGTTTTGTAGAACTAAGAAAGATGTTGATATAATTGCTGGCAATTTAATAGAGAGGGGATATGACGCTGATGCCCTTCATGGGGATTTATCCCAAGCGCAAAGAGAAAAAATACTAAATAAATTTAAGAAAAAGCGGATCAATATCCTTGTTGCAACGGATGTTGCGGCAAGAGGAATAGATGTGCGCGACTTAACACATGTAATTAATTACTCACTACCTCAGGATGCAGAATCTTATGTTCACCGAATAGGACGTACTGGAAGAGCTGGGAAAGAAGGTAATGCCATTACATTTATTACACCTGAGGAGTATAGAAAACTCAGATATATCAGCCGTGAAACAAAAACAGATATAAGAAAAGCTAAACTTCCTGGAGTTAAAGATGTTATTAAGACTAAAAGGCTTAGGATAAAGAATGTTCTTGAGGATATTGTGAAAGCAAGTCCAAGGGATGAGTATATTGAGATGTCCAAGGAGTTACTAGACTCGAATAACCCGCAGGAGGTAGTCGCAGCTTTGCTTGAGTATTCATTTCAGGATGAGCTTGATGCGAAAAACTACTCACAAATTGGCGAGGCTCTTGTAGATACAAAAGGTAAGACAAGACTATTTGTTACTCAGGGTAAAAAAGACGGCCTTACATCTCAAAAACTTATACACTTTATTCAGAATAAATGTGGTATTAAAAGTAAAAAGATAAGAGATATACAGATATTGGACAAGTTTTCATTTGTAACACTCCCATTTCATGATGCAGAAGTATTACTTTCATATTTTCATGGCAAAAAGAAAGGGAAAGGTCCTTTTATTACAAAAGCCAAAAAAGCTCGGGAAAACAGATAATTACAGTTTTTTCACTTCTTTATATCTAAAGCAGTCCACTGTGTGATCATTAACCATTCCGACTGCCTGCATATAGGCATAGCATATTGTAGACCCTACAAAGCTAAATCCTCTTTTTTTGAGGTCTTTGCTCATAGCATCAGACTCTTTTGTTTTAGCAGGAACATCAACCATTTTTTTCCACTTGTTGTCTATAGTATTATTGCCAACAAACTGCCAAATGTACTTATCGAAAGAACCAAATTCCTCTTGTATCTTTATAAAAGATTTAGCATTTTTCACAGTAGCGTTTACCTTTAACCTGTTTCTTATAATGCCGGGATTAGTGAGGAGTTTTTCAATTTTTTTAGCGCTGTATTTTGAAACTTTCACCACATCAAAGTTATCAAAAGCCTCACGGTAGGAATCTCTTCTTTTCAATATAGTAATCCAGCTAAGTCCTGCCTGAGCACCTTCAAGAATAATCATTTCAAAATGAAGACGGTCATCGTGAACAGGCACTCCCCACTCATCATCATGATACTCCACATAAATAGGTTCACTGCCACACCATTCACAACGCTTTTTCATATCCTATTCCTCGTCTCTATTCACTGTATCTGGTGAGAAAGCAGGCAGACACACAGCTATATATTTAGCCCCACCTTCTTTGGGAGTGCTATATCTAACCCATTCTCCAGGATGTGTAATTACCGCTTGGCTAGACTTGACTTCAAGTTGCCCACCTTCAAATTCAACCACTAACATACCATCAAGCACCACTGTGAGCTCTTCGAATTCTGGACGCTGACCTGGCTCGACCCAGCCTTGTGGAGAAGTCATACGAGCAATGCTAACATTGCTCTGTCCTGAGTTAACTCTGCCCGCAAATTCTTCTATCTTTTTAGGTTTATTCCCAGCTGCTTCAATTATCGTAGGTTTTTCTATTAGTCTCGGCATGATATGTCCTTATAATATATAGATTTGAGCATAGTTTACATGACTTAGATAATATCAAAAATAAAGATTTGAATCCTATTAAAAAACAATTGCTTTCAGTATTTCTAGGAATTAAAATCAACATATGTGCGGTAGATAGATCATAACGAAGGGAGGCTTCAACAGTGAGAAAACAAGCTACAATAGCTTTAGTTTTAGGGTTTTTTGTAATGAGTAGTTTTGCACTGGCTCAATCCGGAGATGCTCCTCTATGGGTTAGCGGAGAGGTTACGTCAATCTTTGAAGACCAAGGTGGTGGACTTATTAGCTTAAAATTGGCTAATGGGGAAAACTATAATATCTCTACCACAAGAGAACAGCTTAAAGATCTCCAGATAGGAGACAATATTACAGTAGAGGTATATAGGGGCTGGGCTGAGCTTATTGAGAAGGCTGATGATAAACCTCAAGCCAGCCCAGATCCAAAAAACGAAAAGAACGGACCTCAATGGATAGCTGGAAATCTGGTTGCTATTGATCAGGGGGCGGAGACTAGTCTTCTTAGCGTAAAATTATCTGATGACAAAGTCTTTAACGTCTCAGCTTCAAATGATATAACTTCAGGTCTAAATGTCGGTGATTATATAACTGTTAAAATTCAAAGAGGCTGGGCTCAAAAAATTACTAAGAAATAAAATGATTTTACTCGGAATCCTTTTAGAGGCAGGATGCATCACAAATAGTACAGACAAGCATTGACATCCTATACCCTCCTTCTTTAAGGAAAGAAGCTCTTTAGGGAGACCTAAAGTGCTTCTTTTTTTATTGTATTTCTTTTAATAACTCACGAGCTATAACTATTCTCTGAACCTCTGATGTTCCCTCATATATCTCAGTGATTTTTGCATCTCTGAAGTATCTCTCCACTGGATAATCAGTTGTATATCCATACCCGCCGTGAATTTGTATAGCTTTTGTTGTAACCCACATGGCGGTTTCTGCTGAATGGAGTTTTGCCATTGCTGATTGTTTGCCAAATTTCATGTTCTTGTCTTTCATCACAGCTGCTTGCCATACGAGCAATCTCGAAGCCTCGACTTTGGTAGCCATATCTGCCATCATAAACTGTAGTCCTTGAAAATCGGAAATCGGTTTACCAAATGCTTTACGTTCACTAGCATAGCTAACTGATGCTTCTAGAGCTGCTTGCGCAATTCCTACGGCCTGAGCAGCCACTCCTATTCTACCTGCATCTAAAGTATGCAGAGCAATCCTAAAACCTTGTCCTTCTTCTCCGAGAATGTTTGCTCGAGGAACCTTGCAGTCCTCAAAAAATATCTGGGCAGTGCTAGATGCCCTTATTCCAAGTTTATCCTCGAGTTTTCCTACTTTTAGGCCTGGGCTTTTCATGTCCACAATGAATGCAGAGATCCCCTTATGTTTTAAGGCAGAATCGGTTGATGCAAATACAATTGCAATCTCTGCCTCAGCTCCGTTTGTTACCCATGATTTGGTCCCATTTAGTATGTAGTGGTCACCGTTTAGAACTGCTGTTGTCTTTTGTGACGCCGCATCGGATCCTGCTTCGGGCTCACTTAGCATGAAGCAACCAAGCTTTCTTCCGCTTGCAATCTCAGTTAAATAAGACTTTTTTTGTTCTTCATTTCCAAATGCATTTATGGGAGCACATGCAAGAGAGTTGTTGTCGAGCATGATTGTGCCAGTAGCAGCACAACCTTTGCATATTTGCTCTACAGTGATTGCATATGAGAGAGTGTTCATTCCACCTCCACCATATTCTTCAGGAACCATCATGCCCATAAATCCTAGATTGCCCATTTTTTCTACTATTTCTTTAGGAAATCTATGCTCTTTGTCGTTAATATGTGCAACGGGCTTAATCTCGTTATTAGTAAACTCTCTTGAGGTCCTGAGGACCATTTCCTGCTCTTGAGAAAGAGTGATAATTGACATAATAACACCTCCCAACCATTTGCCGACCGAGCGCTTGCTCGTTTTTATTATATTTTACGCAGAGACACATGTCAACAATTCTATGATATAGAATTTAACACAAGATCAGATTGAATTTTAATATAATTCTTGAGCGAGAAGTTCTTTTGTAGGACCCAACGCCTGAAGGACCACATTTGCCCTTGGACCATTATATTGTTAGCTATAATTTTAGCAGTGCGTCTATCTATCTTAAAAACTTTTTCATTAATGCCCTGTATAATTATTTTCTCAAAAATATTGGTAAGCTTCATCTCTGCTGAGAGTACGTAGTTTCTATCTTTTCTGCTGAGTGATTTTGTTTCTTGGTATAAAAGAAGAGTATATTCCTGAATGCTATCAATTATCATGAAGTAGTCTCGTATAGCATTTCTTAATTTTTTTCTAGCATCATTCTCTGTTTTCGTAGATGCTTCAAGCTTATCACTGATACTCGTAAATATATGATCGCAAACAAGAAATAATATATCTTCCTTGGTTCTGATATAATCATAGAGAGCTCCCATGCTCATTCCAAATTCATTAGCAATTTCTCTGACAGTTGTTTTATGGAACCCCTTATCTACAAAGAGCTTTACAGCAGCATTAACAAGTTCTTGCCTTCTTTGGTTAATAAGCTCTTCATTTTTAATATTGGATTCTACCCGTACTTTTGATGTAGCCATTTGTATACCGTCCTCGAGAAATGTATAGATATGAAATTATATACAGGTTCATATTAATATGAAACCACATACTTATCTTTCACGTATACTAACAATAAATAGTTACTGTGTGAGGAGAAAATGTTTTGATAATAAGACTAAGTAATATCTTGATAATAGTTTTTGCGTTCTTTGCTATAACTACATTTGTATTTGCAGCAACAGATCTAAAATTAAATCCTGATTTGAACTACTCAAGCGATTCCAATGATGGGCCTCTCATTGCCGGCAAAAATATGAAGGACGGTGCCATAATCAAAGGTAAGCCCGCATATGTGATCTTCTATCATAGGGAGTGCTATAACTCTAAAAGGCAAGCTAGAAGAACTGTCGAGTTATATGAGAAATACAATGGGAAAGTTGATTTTATTGTAGTTGACCTCGATTCCCCAAGATCAAGTGAGCAAACCACACTCTTAAGAAAACACTATAAAAATTACATCCCTCACGTAACAACTTATGATAAAAATGGAAAAATAGTCTATGACAAAAGCGGTGAGGTTAGGAATTCCAAGATGTCAGAATTATTAGATGGACTTCTTTAGCTAGAATTATATTTGTTTATGTTACTTAAATGGGTTCAGAGTGTTTAGTTCGATAAGAGTATCAACTAGTTTAGGTTTTTCTACATAAAGTCTGTATTGCATTAATTTAAACACTGAGGAAAGATCTTTCCATTCAGACGTAAAAGATTCAGGGCTGCCTAAAAGATCTTTTGCTTCTCGTATACTTTCATGAACATATTCTGAGAAAGTCTTTTCATTTATTTCATGCTCAAGAGCATCAATAATATTAGGTAGCTCATCTTGATCCAGCCACACACCTTGGCACTCTTTACAATAATCAACCTTCACTCCAGTATGTCCATACTCAATTGATACGGTTGGGAGATTACAAGTAGGGCATGTTATCGCACTTTCTTTCGTATTGAATTTATCTTGGTGCTTCCAGATTTCAAAATCTAGCCAGTCCAGGTTTGGATCAATGAGATCTTTTGCTTCCCTAAGCTCTCCTTTATCTAGCCAGATACCCTTACAGGATTCACACTCGTCAACTTCAATTGATCCGATAACTTTTATTTTTAATTCCTTAGAACATTTAGGACAATTTTTCATCTTAGACATATTATAATTTTGATATTAGTAGATTTCTACATTCTTTACTCGGTCGGCTCCGAAGTAGATAAAGACACAGTCATAGGTTAGACCATTTTTCTTCTCACAGCTATAAATCCATTTCTCATTATATCTAGCTTTGACTGGAGTCATATCTTTTTGCCAAGGAGCTCCTATTAACTTAAGAACCTCAGATTTTGTTCTGCCCGTTAAGTCCAATCCAGACTGAATATCCCTCATAACTTCATTCCCGCTAGATTTGCTTTGGGCTTGAGCAGTTTCAATAAAATTGTAACCATGAGGTATGGCAAATAATTGTAGAGTCATTGTTAAAAACAATAGATAGATTAGTTTACTCATAATTTTACCTCTAGTTGTTTTAGTGTTCTGTATATTCAAAATCGATTTGATCGTCCTTGACAAGAATCTTCACATCTCCACCACTAGCCAATTTGCCAAATAGTATTTCCTGAGAAAGCTTCTGGGCTATTTCTTGGTCTATAAGTCGTTGGATAGGCCTTGCTCCCAATTGTTTGTTGTAGCCCTGTTGAGCAATATATGTTCTAGCTTCATCAGAAAGCTCAAGATTAACTTTCTTAGCTTTTAATCTATCTGCTAGTTGGCCGATCATCTTATCCACAATCCGCTCAACTACTTTTTTTCCAAGAGAGTTAAAGTGTAGAGTTGCATTCAAGCGGTTTCTGAACTCTGGGCTGAAATAGCGCTCAATAGCCTGAGCACTTTTATCCTCATATTCCTCTTTGCCAAACCCTACGCTTCTCTGGTTACTTTCTCTTGACCCGGTATTGGTGGTTAAAATTAAAACTATCTGTCTGAAATCAACCTTTCTCCCGTTTGAATCGGTTAGGGTTGCATGATCCATCACCTGAAGGAGCACGTTGTATATATCCTCATGCGCTTTCTCGATTTCATCAAGAAGCAGTACTGCATGAGGGCTTTTGTGAACAGCCTCTGTTAACTGGCCACCCTCGTCATATCCTACATACCCGGGAGGTGAACCTATCAGCCTAGATACAGTGTGCTTTTCCATGTACTCACTCATATCAAAGCGGATAAAGTCAATTCCTAGAGCTTCTGCAAGCTGTTTTGCAAGCTCAGTCTTACCCACACCTGTCGGTCCAGCAAACATAAAGTTTCCTACTGGTTTGTTAGGTTCACTTAGTCCTGAGCGAGACATCTGTATTGCTGTAACAAGCTGATCTACTGCTTCATCCTGGCCAAAAATGACCTTTTTCAGATCACCAGCCAATGTCATGAGCCTATTTCTGTCATCAACTTTAACAGTGCGGGTAGGTATTTTTGCTATTTTTGCTACAAGCGCTTCAATGTCTTTAACTGTTACCTGTTTTGTATCCGAGTCGTATTTTCTAAGTTTCACATCAGCCCCTGCTTCGTCTATCAGATCAATTGCCTTGTCAGGAAGCCTTCTATCATTCATGTACTTCGCAGAGAGATCTACTGCAGCTCTTAATGATGGAGTTGAATACCTAACACCATGGAATTCTTCATAATATTTTTTTAGACCTTGGAGAATTTTTAGACATTCTTCCTGGCTTGGCTCATAAACATCAATTTTTTGAAACCTTCTAGCTAGAGCATGGTCTTTTTCAAACACACTCCTGTATTCTTTTGATGTAGTGGTGCCAATACACCTAATTTCTCCATTTGCAAGCGCTGGTTTTAGCATGTTGGACGCATCCAAAGTGCCACCAGATACTGCACCAGCACCTATCACTGTATGAATCTCATCAATGAATAAAACTTTTTTCTGATCGCTTTTTACAGAGTCTATTATTGCTTTTAGTCTTTCTTCAAAGTCTCCTCTATATCTTGTCCCCGCAGTAAGAGATCCCATATCTAGTGCATAAATGTCAGTTTCCTCGAGCGCTTGAGGAACTTTTTTCTCAGCTATCCTAAGAGCTAGCCCTTCGGCGATAGCTGTCTTGCCTACCCCAGCATCACCAACAAATATAGGATTGTTTTTCCTTCTTCTAGCTAGAATATGAATTGTACGGTCTATTTCAGATTCTCTTCCGATTAGCGGATCTAACTTTCCATCACTCGCCTTTTGAACCAAGTTTGTACAGTACTCGCTGAGTGGATCTTTTTGCTCGGGAGCGGCTTCGCTATCAGTTTTTGCAATGCTCGTTTGTCTTTCTTGTCTCTCAAATTGTGATCTTCCGTGAGAAAAATAGCGAACTACGTCATATCGGTTTACACCTTGTTCATTTAGTAGGAAAACTGCATGAGACTCATCAACCCGGAACATTGAAACAAGTATATTCCCACCGTTTATCTCAGGCTTGTCAGCAGATTCTGCATGCATTGCTGCAAGCCTTAGTACGAATTGACTTCCCGCTGAGTATTGAGGATCTGGCAAGTACTCCGAATCAATCGGCGGCATATTCTCATTCATAAAGTTATCTATTGAGTCTCTTAGCCGATCCAGATCCACACCACATCCAATCAATACATCTGATGCATCAGGATCATAGGTTAATTCAAACAGGATGTGTTCTAAGGTAATAAATTCATGTCTTCTTACCTTGGCCTGCTCAAATGCTCTTTTCAGTGTTTCTTCGAGTTCTTTAGATAATGTCATTCTTCTTCACCGCCTGTTTCTACCTCTAAAATGCAAGTAAGAGGATGCTCGTATTGCTTTGCAATTTTATCAACCTGTGCTATCTTGGTTGTAGCTACATCATAAGTATAAACTCCGACAGTGCTTTGCCCAGAAGTATGGGCTTCCAGCATAATTCTATTAGATTCTGACTCACCTTTATAAAAAACTCTCATAAGTATCCAAACAACAAAATCCCGTGGCGTATAGTCATCATTGAGAAGCACCACTCTATACATATCTGGTCTTTTTAAATTTATCTTCTCCTCAGTAAGCAGATCGCCGTCTATATCACCAGGTTTTATTATTTTTTCTTCCATTGTAGTTTTAAATTCCTACTTCCCATACAAATATTTTAGTGGTGATTGTCTGTTGTATTGAGTTATTAAATTCTCTGTATATTCCCTTTCACGGATCAGATAATCACCAATAGCATTTTGTGCTCCTTGATCTAGCAACATGTGGCAACTATAAGTTGGTACTGCAGCAAAACCCCTTAGAAACTTATGCTCCCCTTGAGCACCTGCTTCAAAAATTTCGACCCCTTTCTTTATAGAATAATCTATTAATCCGTAGAAACAACATTCAAAATGGAGATTTTTATAATTGTAAAGAGTTCCCCAATACCTTCCAAATAGCCTATTGTTTTTGACTACATTGAATGTTCCGCCTACCCACTTATCCCCATTATTTGCCATGATAAATACAAGTCTGTGCCTATAGTTCTCAAACATTAGGTCAAAAAATTCACGATTTAGGTATGCACTACCCCATTTACGGGAGTGTGTGTCTATGTAGAAATCCCACATAGCATCCATATGTTCCTCTTTGATCTCATCTTTTTCTAGTGTTTGGATCTGAAGACCCATATTCCCAAGAGATCTGCGTTCTTTTCTTATCTGTTTTTTTCTTCCAGAGCGCATATCACTTAGAAAATCATCAAAATTTTTATAGTACCTATTTTTCCAGTGATATTGATGTGTTACTCTCCTCAAGAACCCCTTTACAGATAGAAAATTCTGTTCATCTCTTGTTAGATATAAAAAATGTATAGAAGAACAATTTTCTTCAAAGCATAGATCAACTAAACGCTTGACCATCTTCTCAGCACATTCTTCAAAATTATAGTCTGGGTGAACCAAAATACGTTTTCCATTAGCGGGTGTGAATGGAATAGCAACTGTTAATTTGGGATAGTATCTAAGCCCAGAACTTTCATAGGCTCTCGCCCATTCCCAATCGAATATATATTCCCCATAAGAATCTAGTTTTATATAAGAAATAATCGCCCCGACAATCTTATCTTTGTCTCTAAGAATGATATAGCGAGGATTCCAGGATGTATAAGGTCCGACACACTCAGATTTCTCCAACGCTTCCAAGAACTCGTATTCAAGAAATGGGTTTTCTGAGTCTACAATGTCCTTATATAGATCTCTATCCACAGACTCTATGGATTCGTAAACATTAACCTCATAACAATTTTTAATTTTTGATTTAGCCCCAGACATTGCTCTTATTAACAAAAACTCTTTTAATGTGTAATCTACTAAGTATAGCATCAATATTTATCTAACTATGTCAGTATTATTCTTATTATAAGTTGGAGATTACAAGTTTTGAACATAAGTAAGTCTATAATTACTATCACGCTGCTAGTTGGATTGGTTACTATTTCTGTTGTTCTGAAAGATCCAAATAATTTATGGGCTCAGACTCGTGAGGTGGTAGTAGTTTATTTTGAACCTGATGTTGATGGTATTGGTCCTGGAAATAAACAAAAAGTACGGGACAAAGTTCAAAGTCTAGAGAACATAGAGGAATTTAATATTACATTGGAGGGATACTCTGATATAACAGGCAAAGCAGATTATAATTTAAGACTTTCTAAAGAAAGAGCCCAAATTGTAAAGGATTATTTACTAGAACTGGGGGTTGATACTGACAAAATTGAGGTAATAGGAAAAGGCGGTACTGATAAATATGCATCTGGAGAAACTGATGAAGCTCTTGCTCGGAACAGACGAGTAAATTTGATAATTGAGATACCCGCTCAGCCAGAAGTGCAAGAGGAGGCTCAAGAAAGTGTGGATACAACGCAGGAGGAGCCACCCAATTCAACCCAAGAAGAGCCGGAAATCGCTGAGCAAGAAAACCTTAAAACATCTACAATATCATTGAGTGAAATTTCTGGAAAGATAGACCGGGCTATAAGGCAAAGTGCATCAAGTGGAATTGTTTTTAGTACCCCAAATGAGATGAAAATGGGGGAGATCTACACTGTTCGGGCAGAGGTGTCTTATGTTTTTATAGAACAGCTGTCAAGTGGTTTAGACGGGTTTAGGTTAGGTGATCAGATTGGCTTGGCACTAAGCGGCAACGGCTTGGATATAATAAATGAAGGCATTGAAATTAAAACTGTAGATAAAAACTCACCTTCTATGTGGCAATGGGAAGTAAAACCTCAAACTCAAGGATTTAAATCCTTAATACTTTCTGTTGCAATTGCGTCCGAAACTACTATCCTGGATGACACATATCCAACTTTTCGTAGGGTTATTGATGTTAAACCCAACATGATTCATTCTATTACAAGCAGTTACTTGATAATGGCAATACTAATTGTTTTGATTATTGCTATAGTTGCATGGGTATTATCAAGAAGGGTCAAAGTAAGTTAACAATTCTGAGAGGATCTTATGGGGTGGCTCGAAAAGCTAGTTGGTAAGAAAGAAATGATCAAAGGGCTAGATCACGTAGCAATTGTAGTGAGTGATATGGACCGCTCTATTGATTTTTATACAGATGTTTTGGGTTTGACCCTGATTATTGATGGACGAGCATCCGGTGGTGAAAAAAAGAGTTTTCTTGGAACACAATCTAGAGCGATAGTCGCACTCTCAGAGAATAAAAACAGATCAATAGATAAAGGTGGGTATGTCGAAGGTGTGAATCATGTGGCTTTTGCAGTTATAGATGCTCAAGAATCAAGTGAAGTATTAAAAGGTAAAGGAATCGAATTTATTGAAGTGAAAAAGGGTGACGATGGTAAGCCAAAGGCGTATCATTTCCTAGATCCAGATGGTCTTGAGCTTGAGATTTACACAGAAACAGAAAAAGAAGTTCCTCAATATTAATTATTTATCCCTCCATACATTACGGTATAATAAATCCTGTAATTAAAACCTTTAAATTTTACCAAGGGTTAATATATTATAGGTGAATAAAAAAACCAAGGAGTTTGTTGTGGATTTTGTAAACACAGAAAAATATAGCTTGCCTGTGAGATATGGTCCTGAGATGAGAGTTCTTGTAGTAGGCGGAGGTATAGCTGGACTTACGCTTACTGCCTTGCTGCAACAAAGAGGGTTTAAACCTACTTTAGTTGAAAGAGTCCCTGAGTACGGATCCGTAGGTTATGTTATCGTACTTTGGCCTTCTGGGAGCAGGATTTTGAAGGGACTAGGAGTTTACAGGGATGTACTTGATGTAGGACTACAGTTCACGACATATAATGTCTCAGACAAACAGGGGCAAATGATCCACTCCTATTCTGTAAAGGATGTTACAGATAAATATGGTCCTATGTTAAGCACATACAGACCTGATCTGATTGAAGTGATAAAAAAAGCTGTAGACCCTGATTCTATCCGAATGAATACAACCGTTGATAAGATTGAACAATCCAATGACGAAGTGTACGTAACTTTCAATGATGGCAGCCAAGATACATACGATATTGTTGTGGGCTGTGATGGAGTGCGCTCAAAAACTAGGGAGCTCGTATTTGGCGATGTCCCGCTTAGTTACAGCGGCATGACAGGCTGGAGTTTCTGGGTTAACCCTAAGGTTGCAAAGATAAAAGAGATAGCTGAGTATTGGGGAACAGGTAAGTTCTTTGGTATATGGCCAACTAAAGGAAGACTCTCGGTATTTACTAGTATAAGAAGAGAATCTCCTACGGGTGTTGATCCTGTAGAGTCCAGAATTGAAAGAATTCAAGATAACTTTAAGGATTTTGGTGGCCTTGTTCCAGAGATCTTAGATGGTCTAGAAGATCCGAACGAAATTTTTCATGGTTACTATAATGACTTAAAAATGAAGAAATGGCATAAGGGAAGAGTGGTGTTGGTTGGAGATGCTGCACATGCAATATTGCCTACTGCTGGAGGCGGGGTCTCTATGGCTATGGAGTCAGCAGCGGTGTTGGCTGATGAGCTCACTAGAGCGGATTCTAAATACATAGAACAAGCTTTTGATATATATATGTCCAGGAGACGCGCCCGAGTAGACAAAATACAAGATCAATCAAGAATGATGGGCAAATTTGCTTTTGCAGATAGTCGTTTTATGTCATCTGCTAGAGATTTTCTTATGCGTATTTATTCAAACAAACTACATGTCCGATACTGGGACAGCATGCTGAAAGAACCTCAGTAGTTCTAAAATTAAGCTACATTCTGATTATTCCCTGTTATAATTTATTATGGAAATTCTGGGTTTCCTTAGTATCCTTTAAAAAGATATATAGCCAATACTGTTATGAATATTATTAAATTTTTCGGGGGTATTTACTTAATGGAACGCAAGGCAAGAGTTTTAGTTTTTTCAATTATCATTTCAATAGTTTTTTTTGGTTTTGGGGTTGATAGTAATGCTCAAACAAATGAATTCAAATCCCTATCACCTCTAGTAAAACAGTTGAGTCCATCGGTAGTTAATATAAGTACCACAAGTGTTACTAAAGGCAATGTTAGACAATTTGGGTCTCCATTTGGTGGGAAAGAAGACGATCCTTTTGATGACTTTTTTGAAAAATTCTTTGGGGACAGCCCTCAAAGAGAGTTTAAAAGACAGGGTCTTGGATCAGGGTTTATTTTTAGTCAAGACGGGTACATAATCACTAATAATCATGTGGTAGAGCGTGCCACTGATATTAAGGTCATACTCCAGAACGGGGACAGTTATGTCGCAGAAATAATTGGAACCGATCCAAAGTCTGATCTAGCGCTCTTAAAGATAGAACCTGAGGAAAAACTACCAGCAGTTAAGTTTGGAAACTCTGACAATCTAGAGATTGGGGATTGGGTTCTTGCAATTGGAAATCCTTTTGGTTTAGGACAGACGGTTACATCTGGAATAATAAGTGCAAAAGGCAGATCCTTAGGATTTGGATCATATGATGATTTTCTTCAAACAGATGCAGCAATTAATCCTGGTAATAGTGGTGGTCCTCTATTTAACTTTAATGGTGAGGTAGTGGGAGTTAACACCGCAATAATTGCCAGAGGTCAGGGTATTGGTTTTGCTATACCAATAAATATGACCAAGAATATAGTCTCCCAGCTAAAAGATGGTGGCAAAGTTGTTAGAGGCTGGATAGGGGTTTATGTACAACAAGTCACTCCTGAAATAGCCGAAAGTCTGAATTTAAATGATGATAGCGGTGCATTAGTTGCCGATATAACAGATGATGGACCGGCAGATAAAGCAGGTTTAAAGAGAGGCGATATTATAGTTGAGGTGAACGAAACTAAAATAGATGAAATGCCTGAACTACCAAAATTAGTTGCGAGTTATGCTCCGGGCACAAAGACTAAAATGAAGGTCATTAGAGATGGTAAAGAAAAAGTGTTAAATATCAAACTTGGTGAATTACCAGAAAATGGAACAAAAGTATCTAGCAGAAACCCAGATAAAGATGTTGAGAAAAAGTTGGGTCTTATTGTTCAGGACATCACTCCACAAGCAAAAAGCCGTTTGGGACTGGAGTCATCTGAAGGAGTTGTTATTACCAATGTAAGTGCCGGTAGTGTTGCAGCAGAAGCAGGACTTGTTAGAGGAGATGTTATTTTGGAGATAAATAAGAAGCAGATAGCTAATCTAGATGATTATAGAAAACAAGTTGATTCATCGAAAGAAGGACAAAGTCTTCTTTTCTTGGTAAAACGTGGATCAAATACAATTTACGCCGCACTCAAGCCTGAGGCTAATGATGACAAAGGTTAATGATAGATTAGAAGAGCTAGGTATAAAACTGCCTGACCCTCCAGATCCACTAGGCGCTTATGTGCCTTCTGTGATCTCAGGCGATTTTTTGTTTATTTCAGGGCAGCTTCCACTTAAAGATGGCAATTTGATGTTTAAGGGCAAGGTGGGAGCCGATGTTACCCCCGAGGAAGCATACCAAGCAGCTAGAGGAGCTTCTATTAACGCACTTGCTGTAATTGGCAAAACACTTGGTGATTTTAGTAAGGTAAAAAGAATCGTAAAGATTACTGGATATGTCTCAAGTGCCGAAGGATTTACAGCTCAAGCAGGTGTTTTGAATGGAGCTTCGGACATTTTCTTTGAAGTTTTTGGTAATGCTGGAAAGCACGCAAGAGTTGCTGTTGGTGTGGCTGTGCTTCCTGCCGATTCGCCGGTTGAGATTGAAGTAATAGCTGAAATCGAAGTCTAATGTTATCTTTTCTTAAATGAAAAATGACATGCGGCTTTATATCTACACTGACCATCCATCTAACTCACTCGATATTTCATATATTTTAGAAAACCTCAAAGAATACGGGGTGCATATTGAGGACCGAGGTAATCTATTAGATTTTCTATCCCCAACGCCTGAAGACATTGGCAGATTAGCTAGAGATTTATCATCTATTCAAATAACAGATATAGAAACACCACTTATTATTACTAATACCGCTAGCAGCTCAGATATTGAAAGTGAATTCAATATGCTTATGAGCCGTGAGATCGTATCTGGCAAATTCTATGACGGATACTGGATGCAAAGAGTCCTATACCGCCAGCTGTTTGAGAAGATCAATGAGGAACTAAATAATGGAAGCATCCATTTAATATTCACTGGCAGACTCTTTGGAACATTTGAAGATAGAAGATATCATGCAAGAGTTGTGCTTATGGGAGCGCCTTCTTTCATTTCAACTTCGGGACTAGTAGAAGCCCCAGCAAAACCCAAGGAGTATTATTATGTAAGGGGCAGAATGATACAAAGCGGTATGGATACAAGTGAGCTTGACTCAATGTATAAGGGAAAGTTTGTAGAATATGACGATCCAAAAATATCATCAATTCTTCTATCGTATGCACTTCAAGTGATTTCATATGAAAAAACCGGGGAAGCCTTTTGTGAAAATGCAGATTGCTGTCTATCTAACTCCCACTGGCAAGAAGAAGTACTAAAAGTTCAATATGAGGGTGAGCTTTGTGATAAGTGCAGGTCATCTATTAACAGCAAATAAAAAAGGGGAACAAGCTCATGTAGCTCATTCCCCTGTTGATTTATAAATTTGAATGTAATTGATGTTAAGCTTGTCCATCGCCATTTTTTAGAATGTCGATAGCAACTTCAGCTGCTTTTTTACCTGAAAGTAGCATTCCACCAAATGTTGGTCCCATTCTTGGCAGACCATAAGTAGTGTTTACAGACATTCCGCATGCTATTAGTCCAGGGTGAACAAGGCCTGTGTATTCAACGAGAGCTTCTTCTGATTTCTCAACCCACATGGATCCATGTCCCGGGAGTTTTTTGTAAAGCCCCTGTTGAGATAATCTATTTACACAGTATGCGTCGTGACCTGTTGCATCGATTACAAGTTTTGATTCTATCGCGATAGGATCAAGGCAAGTAATCTCTTTTGGCATATTGGCAATTGGAGTCCAGTTAATAACAATTCCTGCAACTCTGCCGTTTTCTCTATATACAAGATCATCAAACATGGTCATGTTTCTTATTTTAGCCCCTGCCTCACATGTCATAGCAATTAGCTTTGAGCATGCATAAGGACCATCTGCAACACATAGACCAGGTTCTACTTCTTCATATGGTACTTCTATTTCATCAAGTACCTCATTTCCAGGTGTTCTCACGGTTACTTTGTTCATTAAATAACCACCAATCCAGAAACCACCACCTAGATAGTTCATTCTCTCAACTAAAAGTACTTTGTATTTTGCTTTTGCAATGTCTTTTGCAGCAACAAGACCACTTGGGCCTGCCCCAACAACAATCACATCACTATCAATGTATTCGTTAAACTCATTTGAGAAGCCCTCAACAATCGCTCTGGTTACTTCTTTTTCACCTATTGGGGCAAACTTTGTAGTATCAGCCATGAAAAAATTACCTCCGTAAAATCACTCAATTAGTCCGTTTTAATCTATCACAGATTAAGGGTGCGTCAACTCTGAGGTCAGCTGTTATTTTAGAATATAAGATCTGGCTTAAAATCTGTTTATAAGTTATTTTATTACCCATCCTATGTTGGCCCTAAAATTCCCTATTTTTGACATGGAGGTAAATATGTCAGGTTTTCTCAAATCACTTATAGTTGTTCTAATATTTCTATTCTTTTCAGCTGATCAATCTATTGCTGGTCTTATTGTAGAGAGAGAGCGCTATGAGAAGGGGGGTAGCGAGAGAGTACGCGGAACAATATATATTCAAGAGAATAAGATGAAATTCTTTGATGAAGAAGGGCAATTTTTTGCGGTTTTTGATCTCAACACCGGAGAGATGATACAAGTTGATAACTTATCAAGAACCTACTCAACTACACAGGCAGACGATTATTTCACATATTATCGTCAGTATGCATTGCAATTGGAAGCTGCAATGAGACAGCAGTTATCAGAACTACCGCCAAATAAAAGAGAACAAGCTGAGGCGATGATGAGGCGTCAGGGTATTGCAGTGCCAGGTGGTAGTGATAAATCATCAAACATAACTTCAAAAAGGACTGGAGACTCTAAGAAGATAGCTGGATATGAGTCTGTGAAATATGAAATATATTCTGGTGGAAGACTTGAAGAGGAAATTTGGATAACGAGTGATACGCGTTTTCAGGAAGAACTTGATATGAAGAAAATGACAACATATCTAAGCGAGCTTAGAGCAATTGATCATAGTCTTGGAGGAAACGGTGCTTCTGATGCTAATGCATACATAGAGGTTTTTAGCTCGGGATTTCCAATGAAGACAATCGATTATCCATTATATGGAAATGAAATTATTGAGCAGACTGTGAAAGTATCTAAGAAGAATATAGACACCAGTGAGTTCACAGCTCCTTTGGGTTATAGAAAGGTTGATCTCAAGGAAATGTTGCACTTATCACACTAGCAACTATTTATAATACCTCTGTAAGTACTATAAAAGTATTATTCCTTTGGCTCTTCCTGTTCTTCCTCAGTCTCTTGAGGTTCTTCTGCAGTTTCTTCTTCATTTGATTCAGCCGCAGCTGCTTCTACCTCTTGAGCTTCTTCAGCTTCTTCTTGAACTGGTTCAGTGGATTCTTCGACTTCTTCAGTGCCAGCCTCTTGTTCAATCCCGGCTTCAGCTTCCACTTGTACTTCAACTACAGCCTCAGGCTCTTCTACGATTATTTCTACAACATTGCCGTCAGCATCTAGACCCTCAACTTCAACAGTTATGTGAGCATCAACTTCCTGATAAAGCTTAACTCTTATATCATGAGTTCCTAAGTCTTTAATAGGGTTACTCAAATCTATGCTCTTTCGTGAAACCTCATGTCCTATTTCAGCTAAAGCATCGGATATATTCTGAGAAGTAACTGATCCAAACATCTTGTTTTCTTCACCAACTCTGACTGAAATCTTAACACTAGCTCCATCGAGCTTAGAGGCAAAACCTTTAGCTTCTGCACGCAAGCCTTCTTCACGTCTCTCTAGTATTTTACTTTTTTGTTCCCAAACTTTAATGTTTCCTGGGGTTGCTCTTATAGCTAGTTTTTGCGGAATTAAATAGTTTCTGGCCATTCCGTTTTTGACTTCTTTTATTTCACCCATTTTACCTACTGAGTCGACATCTGCGGTTAGTATAACCCTCATCTTATAAAAACCTCCAAGTATATCTAGTTAATTCAGTTCTGTTCCATTGTTTAAAAATTATTTATGTAATACTGTATATGGAAGAAGTGCCATAAATCTTGTTCTTTTAATTGTAGTAGCAAGCTGTCTTTGATGATATGCACAAAGCCCTGAATTTCTTCTTGGTACAATCTTCTTCCTGTCCGTTATGAACCTTGATAGTAAATCTACATTCTTATAATCCATTTCTATAGGTTCTGTACAAAATCTACAAACTTTCCTTTTAGAAAAATATCTTCTATCTCTACCTGAATCCATTAGTTGGTTCCTCCTTCTTCTTGAGTACTCTCTGCCTGTACTGGAGCTGCTTCCTGCGTACTAGGTGGAGCTTGAGGTGGTGTTGGCGGAGTAGGTGGTATAGTTTCTGTTTTTTCTTCTGTTTTATCTTTAGAAGTATTATTTTTGTTTGCAGCTTCTTCCGTAATTTTCAGCGTCATAAATCTAAGAACATCAGTATTGTAGAACTTTAGATGATTTTCCACTTCTCTACTGGCGTTAGGTAGGGCTTTAAATACAAGAATGTAATAAATACCTCTTTTATGGTCTTGAATTTCATATGCTAAATCCCGCTCAGCCCATTTTTCATCTCTTAGAATAGAGCCTTCGTTTGCAGAAATTGAATCTAGTAGTTTTTGTTGGATTTTAGCCAGGTCTTCTTCTTTTAGATCAGGCCTAATTAGATATAGTGTTTCGTAATAATTTGGCTTAACTGCCATTTTTACTACCTCCTGTCTCGGTCGTTTGGGCCCTGATGGTAGCATTGCAATATTTATCAGAGCGACAGATTATTTTACTTTACAAATATTTTACCCGGAAATTCCGGATTGTTAATTAAAGGATGCGACATATAGCCGCATCCTTTATTTTTTTCGTCAAATAAGTAGTGGTGCAACCACTAGTGATACGATTGACATAAGCTTGATCAAAATGTTCATTGCAGGTCCTGAAGTATCCTTAAACGGATCACCAATTGTGTCTCCAACAACTGCTGCATGATGAGCATCAGATCCTTTTCCACCTAGGTTGCCTTCTTCAATGTATTTCTTTGCATTGTCCCAAGCTCCACCAGAGTTTGCCATCATGATTGCGAACA
>JABAHR010000726.1_pt6 | contig 20226 bp, 20 predicted proteins | sample 7062101 | NCBI WGS metagenome assembly JABAHR01 (sample SAMN14534553, study PRJNA622989) | marine sediment metagenome | biome: marine biome [ENVO:00000428]; feature: marine pelagic biome [ENVO:01000023]; material: deep marine sediment [ENVO:00002113] | place: India: Gulf of Kutch | collected... | reverse complement strand
GCCGAGATATACCCCCCCGCCAGCATGAAGGCCGCCTGCCCAAGCGATATCTGCCCGGTGTACCCGGTGATAATATTCAGTCCCTGCACGGCGATCAGGGTGTACCCGATGCGGTTCAGGACGGTGATGACATACGCGCTTGCCCAGTACGGGCTGGTTGCCACCGCGCCGATGGTCGCCAGCAGCAGCACCCACTGCCAGGGCTTCCGAATAATGGACATATCCTGTTGGTAAGTGCGGTCGAAATCACCTGAAGGGCGTAGAATGGCCATAGTTTTATATCCTCTCGATGCGTTTTTGCCCGAACAATCCTTCAGGCCGGATCAGCAAAACAATCAGCAGCAGTACATAGGGGGCGATTTCAGAAGAATTGCGAATGGTGATCACTTTCGAAGCCTCGACCATCTCCTGCGCCAGGCCGATGGCAATCCCCCCGATAATCGCGCCGGGCAGCGACTCCAGCCCTCCCAGCAGGATCGCTGGAAATGCGACCAGCACCACCGTCGATAAGGTCAGGCTGGCGCCGGTGAGCATCGCCAGCAGCACCCCACCCACCGCGGCGATCATCCCGGCAATCGCCCAGGAGAGGCCGAACACGCGGTGGACCGTGATCCCGGCGCTGCGTGCCAGCTCATGGTCTTCGGCTGTCGCCCGCATGGAGAGCCCTGCCCGGGTGAGCTTGAAGAAGAGGGCAAACAACACGGCGCCCAGCATCGCCACCACAAACACCGCCACCAAGGTTTTTTGCACGAAAATGGTCTCGTTGAAGGCCCATTTAAATGGTATTTTGAACGACTCGGTGCGCGGCGGGAAAGGACCGAGGGGGAAATTGGTTCGCGGTTGAACGCCGAAGGCAATGCTCACTACGCCTTCCAGGAAGAGCGCCATCCCGAGAGTCATCAAGATGATCGACAGCAGCGGTTGGCCGGTCATCGGGCGCAGCGTAAACCGCTCGATGAGAAACCCCAACAGCGCCATCGAAGCCAGCGCCGCCAGCACTGCGAAGCCCAACGGCAAATTGAAAAGTTCATCTCCCGTTTCATTTGCCCCTGCAAACCACCAGGTGAGATATGCACCTAACATCAGCAGGTGCCCCTGGGAGAAGTTGAAAATTTCCGATGACTTATAGATCAGCACCACGCCCAGGGCGATCAGCGCGATCACCCCCCCATTAAGGATCCCGGTGACAATTGCTTGTGGGACAAGTACCCAATTCATAGGCTGGCTTCCTCCTCTAAATCCATGATCCGTAATCCTGTTTCCACAACCCCTTCACGCCCATCCTGGTAGAGCACCACTGCACTGATGGACACCTTCTCTTGTCCTGAATAAATACTGTCGATGATGTTCTGGTAGTGATCTGTCAGGTAGCCTCGCCGCAGTTTGCGCGTGCGGGTCATCTCGGCTTCATCTGCGTCAAATTCCTTGTGCATCAGCACAAATTTCTTCACCCTCCCCCCTTCTGGCATCGTCTGGTTGACTTCCTGAACATCTTTTTTAATCAGGTCATATACTTCGGACTTCTGGGAGAGGTCGATATACGTGGTGTACGGGATGCCGCGCTTCTCCGCCCAGCGGCCGACATTCTCAAAGTCGATGCTCACCAGGGCGGCCACGTATTCTTTGTCCGGTCCGCCGACGGCCATCACATCCCGGATAAAAGGGCTGAATTTGAAGCGTCCCTCGATGAATTGGGGGGAAAATTTCTCGCCGCTGGCAAGCTCGATCATATCCTTGACGCGGTCCAGGTAAATCAGATGCCCCTCTTCATCAACATACCCTGCATCGCCGGTATGGAACCAGCGCCGGCCATCTGCATCGATTTTGAGGGCTTCGGCCGTGGCTTCCTCGTTTTTGTAATACCCCATAAAAATATTTCCGCCGCAGAGGCAAATTTCCCCTTCGTCCGTGATCTTGATCTCCACACCTTCGGGCGGCTTACCCACGGTGGCAAACTTGACATCCTCATCCTCGTGCATAGTGCCGACCGCCGTGGTTTCGGTGGAAGAAAAGACTTGCTTGAGATTGATCCCCAGGGCGCGGAAAAAGCGGAACATATCAGGGCTGAGCGCCGCGCCGGCTGTGATTGCCGTGCGCACATTCACCAGCCCCAACTGGTTTCTCAACGGGTGGAAGACCAGCCAGTCGCCCAGCCAGTAGAGCAGCTTTAACCAGGGGCCGATCGGTTCCTTGGCATAGTGCTTGTCAGCCACCCGGTGCCCGATAGGTAGGAACAATTTGTAGAGGACGCGGTTGATCCAGGTGCTGTCATTGATCCTCACCTGGATGAGAGCCGTCAGGTTTTCCCACAGGCGGGCCGGGTAGAAAATGACATCCGGTGCGATCTCGCGAATATTGGCCTGGATGGTCTCCGGCGCTTCCGGAAAATTGACGATCACCCCGTACATCACATGCGGGGTCACAGAGAGCGTGTGCTCGGCAATCCATGCCAGGGGGGCGAAAGAAATCAGGTTATCCGTATCGTAGCGCGGGTCAGTGTCTTCGAAATACTTGCTGGCAGAGATGAAGTTATCATGCGTCAGCATGGCCCCCTTAGGCAGCCCGGTGGTCCCAGAGGTATAGCAGAAATTGGCAAAATCATCTCCCCTGCCCTGGTTGACTAATTCCTCAAATAAACCTGGATGTTCGGCAAGCTTCTCGCGCCCCAGTGCCTGCACCTCTTCAAATGAGAGCAGCCACGGGTCGTCGTAATACCACATACCGCGCTCGTCCCAATAGATGACATTTTTGACATTCGGTATCTTGTCCCGGATCTCCAGCAGCTTATCACACTGCTCCTGGTCCTTGGCCATGGCGAAGACGGCCTCGGAATGGGCGATGACGTATTCCATCTCGCTCGGGCCGGCGTCGGTAAAAATGCCCACCGTCACCCCGCCGACCGCCATGATCGCCAGGTCTGCCCAGAGATATTGGCGGTCATTATCCCCCACCACGCTGACCCGTTCTCCGTGTTCCAGGCCAAGTGAGACCAATCCCAGGGCAAAGGAGCGCACACTTTCATATGCGTCTTGCCAGGTATATTCCTGCCAGACGCCAAAATCTTTCTGCCGGACAGCTGCTTTCCGATCCCCATACTGCTGCACGCGCTCAAGAAAGTACTGCGGCAGCGTTTCCGGACTTTGTTGCGCTCCGTTCTTGGAGGCCGTGTCTCGCTTCTCTCTGACATTCATCTCTAATTGTGCTCCTCGCCCAGGTAAGCTTGAATAACCGTGGGATCATTTCTAATTTCTTCTGGGAGTCCCTCGGCAACCTTCAATCCAAAATCAAGCACCACAATCCGTTCAGTAATATCCATCACCAGGCCCATATCATGCTCGACCAAAATCACCGTCGTCCCCTGCAGCTCATGGATATCGAGTACAAAGCGGGCCATGTCTTCTTTCTCCTCGACATTCATGCCCGTCATCGGCTCATCGAGCAGGAGGAGCCGGGGTTCGAGCGCCAACGCCCGACCCAATTCGACCCGTTTGCGCAATCCGTGCGGCAGCGCCCCGACGATCGCTTTCCGGATATTTTCAATCTCGAGAAAATCGATGATCTCTTCCACTTTTTTGCGGTGTTCTACTTCTTCCTTTAACGAGCGTCCCCAATACGTCATGCAGGCCAGAATATCCGATTTCATGTGGATATGCCGGGCAGCCATCAAGTTATCCAGGGTGCTCAAACCGCTGTACAGGGCTGGCGACTGGAATGTGCGCGCGATTCCTAACTGGGCAATTTTATAAGGCGGAAGCCTGGTGATATCGGTGCCTTCAAAAAATATCTGGCCCTCTGATACCTGATAAAAATTGTTGATGCAGTTCAGCAGGGAGGTTTTCCCCGCCCCGTTGGGTCCGATGATGGCAAGAATTTCACCTTGATGAACGTCAAAACTCACATTGGTTAGAGCCTGCGTACCCCCAAAGCGAAGATCGACATCTCTAACGCCTAACTGAACAGAATCATTGGCCATGTAACCTCTTTATTCAACAGCGTGCAATTTAGAGTAAAGCGTATATCAATTCAGATTGCTGGCACAACAACTCATAAAATTATATGGTTGATCATGTTATTTCGTGAGTCGTGGTTTCACAATCATTAAGTATGATTCTTCGAGGTGCATTTGATCGTGATCCGCACTTGCATCTCGAGGGATAATTATGTTTTGGTCATGGATAAAAAATAAGGAATGAACGGCGTCAAGCAACCGCCTGCAGTGTCAACTGGCGAGAATCCTAAAATGATAATAGCACGAATAAAAAACCAAAGTCAAGCAATTTTTGCCTAGGGACATTTGTATTATGGAATTTCAATAATATTTCATAAAAGGTGATCGCCAGAAGGAACAAACGACGAGAAATCAGGCCCCAGATCGGAAAACTGGAACCAATTTATGTCGTTCGGTGTAGTATAAACAAAGCACAACAACCCTGTTCACACCGTTACAGCCAACGACCTCTCCGGAGAGGACATCTTGAGCACAGATAATACCATTCAGCAGGCTCGTCTGGGAGACGACTCTGCATGGCAGGAATTGGTCAACCAGCACCAGGAGGCGGTTTTCCGTCTCGCGTATCTCATCCTGGGTGAATACGACGATGCCAGGGATGTCGCCCAGGATACCTTCATCCGGGCTTACAATAAATTCTCGCACTTCGATGCCAACCGACCTCTCCGGCCCGTGACGTGGGAGTTGGATGATTTGAAAGCGGTTTGGTATTGGGGAGTTGATTAATAGTGGCTATGCGCATTTGTTTATTTTAACCGCCCCTGGTCAATCAACGCAACCCAATATTACCCTTCCCCTGCCATTTGCCTCTGGTGGAAGGGACACAGGTTACCTTACTCCAGCCAATCGGGCGGCGGTGGACAAGTATCGAGTTGCAAGTACAGCTGACATTCTTCTTCCGTGAACCAGCGGGTGACTCGGCTTTTTGCCAGGTCTAACGCATCATCGAGATAGAGTAAATACGCGCCAACTCTTGCGGTTGAGGCATCTGAAATATAGGCGATCTTTCCATCATTTGAAATACTGATAAATGGACGGCTGGTTTCAGTTGCGATGACAGACGTTTCCTCCCAGGTATCTGTGTTCCAAATGCGGATGGCTTCCCCACCAGTGACCAGAAATCGCCCATCGGGCGAAAATGCTACGCCTGTTATACCGCTTGTGGAAATTGGCAGGCTGACAACCTCGGACCCAGTTTCCATTTCCCAAACGATCAAGCCGCCATAAAAACTCACGCCTACCGCCAGCAACTTGCTATCGGGGCTGAAGGCCATCCCCCAGGATCGATTACTGTTGGGATATCCAAGCTGATAAATTTCTTCCCCGGTGGCTGCGTCCCACACGCGCGCCGTTCGGTCCCCGCTATCGCTGGTGGTGACAATCCATTTTCCGTCTGGTGAATAGATGATCCGTGTCAATCCAGCGCCATGGCCTTCCAGGGTCAAAAGCAAATCACCCGAATCAGCGTCCCACACTTTTGCAACCCCGTCTGTCCCGGCAGTGGCAAACTGGCTGCCGTCAGGGCTGTAGGCCACGTCCATCGTTCCGATCCATGCTCCGCCCACATTGCCATCATCAGCATGTCCCTTGAATTCCATCAGCAAATCTCCACTGGCAAGATCCCAGATGCGGATGTAATTGTCTTGTCCTACCGTGACCGCGTGACGACCATCTGGACGGAAACTAAGCCGGAAAACTCCAGTGTCATCTACTCCAGTAAATGTATGTTCGACTTCCCCAGTAGCCAGATTTACTACCCCGGCTGGCGTCGTCCGGCCCCCAAAGCTTAACCATTTCCCATCCTGGCTGAGGTTAATTTGCCGTGAGCTGGCATTAACTTTTAGAATAGAATAATTGGTATCCTCGGTTGCCGGTTTTTCCCCATAGGAATAGGGAGAAGCATCCCAGATCTGCAAGTCACCAGAACCTCGAACAAGCATTTGTTCAGTGTTGGGAATAAATGCTATTTGAGCAACTGCGTCCTGGTTGCCGCGCAGGTCTACGAGATGTTCTCCGGTAGAAAAATCAAAAATGGCAATACTGCCATCTGCCGTAGCGGCTGCCATTAAGCTTTGATCAGCATTAAAACCGATCCCCAAAATACCCAACGTACCAAAAGCCATGCTGTATGCAGGTTCTTCGAGATTATCGAGCTCAAAGACTTCCGCAACGCCGGTTCTACCGCCATATCCGAATACGATATATTGACCGTCCGGCGTAAATTCAACAGTGAATGCATTGATGTTTCGGTTATGCTGGTATCGACCTAATTCTACGCCTTCCCCCGCAGCAAGGGATTCCTCAACATCCCAAAAGATATTCTCAGTAGGTGTCACGGATATCAATATTTTCCCATTTGGGCTAATGCTTGACCAAGTGATTCCCCCGGCGGTTGAAAATTCAACACTCAGGTCCTCTTGCAGATCCCATAGGATTGTTGTCCCCAGACTCATATTTGAGATATATACATAGCGTCTATCTGGGCTCTGTCCAACGAACGACCAAAGTCCTCCATCATAAGGACGTTCAATCGTTTCTTCGAGGTCGCCAGATTGAATGTCCCATGTTTCGAAGATCATCCGTTTCTCTTCCCGCAGGCCATAAATATATGTGACCTTTTTTCCGGTCATATCTACATGTGATCCATATCCTCTATGAATGTTAATATCTGGATCGAAGGGAATCTCGAGTGGAAGCGCTTCAACTTCCCCGGTCAATGGGTCTATCCAATCAAATTGGGTTAAGTTATCTGTGCTTGTTTCTACCAAAAATCGATTTACATTCTTCACGTGAGTAAAAGCTATAATATTTCCTTCCCTTCCATCCACTTGAGAGATGCGTTTCATCAGCCGGGATTCTTGTAAGCTGGAATGCAAGAGTTGCTCTGCCTGCTTAGTGTAAGCAGTTTCCAACGCCTGGACAGAAAGAAGCAGACTTAGCTCTGGATTCTCGGATAATTGTGCCAATGCATAGGCGGAGAGTTCCCTCGAGATAGCTAAAGTGCTTTGCTCTTCTGCAATCGCACGCTGCGCGTCTGATTCGATTTGTTTTTCCTCAGCGATGATCCGCTGAGTCTCCGCCTCCGCTGCCGCCGTGGAGGCGATATTGGCCTGGCTTACAGCTTCTACTTCGGCCTGGTTGGCCTGAACAGCAAATATCCCGCTAATCACAGCAGCGATTAAGAATACGGCTACCAGCCACCGCAGCGTGGTTTGTGAGCGGCGCTCCAAGGCGGTTTCGCGGGCCTGCTGTTCGGCTGCAGCTTGTTCTTCAGCTGTTTGTTGATCTATGCTGGCTGTCAGGTAGGCTTGCTCCTGGGCAGTCAGGGCCATGTTCGTATCCGTCTGCCAGGCAATGTAGTTTTCTAGTCGCCCACCGCGGAGCAAAAAACTTTGGTCGTTGTGGTTCGTGGTCCAATCCTCGGCAGCTCGCGCCAAAGCCCGATGCAACCGGATATCGCTGCGGCTCTCATTCAGCCAGCCGCGCAGTCGCTCCCATTCGTGCAGAAGCGCTTCGTGGGTCACCTCCACTGTCGAGCGGCGGGTTTGGGGATCGTTGTCTAAGGATAACAACCGGTAAGCGGCAAAGGTATCAATGATTTCATCCATCAAGTCGACGTCATCGGATACCGCCAGAAGTTCATGGCGGTCCACTCGGCGGCGAGTATCTTCCATCCCCTCACCCAGCGTTACCAACCGCAAAAACATTTGCCGTACCAATTCTTGCCCTTTAGCACTAAATTCGTGATAGATCTCTTCTGCCCGAGTTGCTAACGCGCCAACCGCTCCCCCAATTTCCTGGTAGGCGGCACGGGTCAGGGTGCGTTCTTCCCGGTTTTCAAACAGTTCGGTTAAGGCATATTGCAGCAACGGCAGCGCGCCAGGCTGGTAATTCACGTCCGAAATGATCGAGGATACCAATCCTTCTTCAAAGTACACGCCTACCCGTTCGGCTGGTTTAGCAATGGCTGCTTCCAATTCTTGTGCCCCCAAAGGCAGAACCACCTCGTTCCGGTTTTGGAATAAATGCCCAAATTGGGGGTAAAGCAGCGGTCGGTCGTAAAAATCAGCCCGGAGGGTTACCACGATTCGCAACCGGCTGCGTTTATCTGTCACCGCCTGGGTTAATAAACCCAAGAAATGTTCGCGGGCATTATCATCTTCTAACTGAGTGAAGACTTCCTCAAATTGGTCAATGACCAAGAGCAACTCGCTGCCGTCATTTGGCAAAATCATCCCCGCTACACGCAACAACCCATTGGCATCCCGCCCCAATTGTTCATTGATATTCAGGTTTTTATCAGCAGAGATGCGCGTTAGAGCGACTTCCAGTTCATCCAGCGGCCGCGACCCAGGTGTCATCTCAGCAATGAACCAATTCTCTGAACCCTCAAATTCACCGCGCCATAATGCCGGAATTAGCCCGGCCTTCACAAGGCTGGATTTACCACTCCCGCTGGGACCCACGACTGCCAAGAAGCGGGAATAATCTCTTTTCTCGCCCATTTTCTTGAGCAGCTTGGCGATCAACCGGTCGCGCCCAAAATAGTCCAATGCATCGGCGGGGGTGAAGGCGTTTAAGCCTTTATAAGGGTTCGTGGGTTCCGGCAGTCCAGTGAAAGAAGTAGTGGAAGTCACTTTCCCTTCAAAACCGTCCGAGATCAAATTCAATTCCCGTGCCTTGACGATGGCCTGCACCCGGCTGCGGACATTCAGTTTGCGGTAAATCTGCCTCAAATACCATTTCACCGTAGAAAGTTCAACAGTAAGTTTCTCAGCGATCTCACGGTTCGATTTTCCTTTAATCAGATGCTGCAAAACTTCCTGCTCTCGTGGGGTTAGCAATTCTACAATCGACAACCCCGCCTGGCTGACTGATAATCCCGCTGCTTGACGGTAAGCATTCGCCAATTCAGAAACCGAATCATAGCGCAGTGCAGGATTTTTCTCGGTCGCTTTTTGAATAACAGCGTTAATCTCTTCAAGGATCGAAGCGTCAACAGTATCCAGTGTTTCGATTTTTGGCAGCGGGCGGTTGATGTGATAGAAGATGCGTTCAATACTGGAAATGTCTTTGAAAGGATGCTCTTGTGTGAGAATCTCGTATAGCACCACGCCCAAACTGTAGATGTCGGTGCGCGGCGTAATGGCTTCGCCGCGGGCTTGTTCGGGTGATAAATAATCCAAAGAGCCGGTGATGGCCCCTTCTTCTGTCAAATGGCCGTCTGTATTTTCCAATGCTTTGGCAATCCCAAAATCAACCACATACGCATTGCCGTCTTCATCTAATAAGATATTGTCCGGTTTGATATCACGATGGATCACATTGGCCCTGTGGGCTGCGGTTAGTCCCGCCGAAACCTGGTCTAATAAAATGGCAGTTGCTTCAAGGTCAAAAGGTCCGGTTTGCAGGGCTTGTCTCAGGCTGCCTCCTCTGAGATAGCGCATAACTAAATAGGCCCCTTCTGGGTCGCGCCAGTAATCGTACAGCGGCACAATGTGCATGTGCTCCAATCGGGCCACCAATTGGGCTTCGGTCTCAAATTTTCGGATGAATTTCGGTTGGTTGGCCCGGTCTGGCAAAATAATTTTTATCGCCACTTCTCGCCCAATAGTCGATTGGTAGGCCCGGTACACAGCCCCACCTCCCCCCGTTCCGATCCGTTCACGCAGCTCATAACCTTTGATATTCGATCTGGTCAATTCATCCATGATAGAGACCCTCCAACCCGAAATTAGACAAATTTACTCTATTATATAGGTTTTTTACAAAATTTTTTTATTTCCCCTACTTTTTCCCGCCCCAAAATTATATATTTCGCACCTCATCCTTCCCTGGAAACTGGCTTTCCAGCAAGTTATATGAAAAGATGTGATAGAACTATGAAAATAAATACGGAATAAGTGGAGCGGAAAGAAAAAACCGCCCGGAATGGGCGGTTTTTTCTTGTTACTGTTCCTAAGGTAGCACATTTATAAAGGTGGTTGCAGAAAGCCCAAAGGGTTGGGTTTCCCAATAAACTTCGTATTCGCCTGGCTCAAGATGTGCGAGGTAATGCCTGGTTTGGTATAGGTAAATAGACCCGTTCCTATAAACATTCTTGAAAGCAGAATGGATAACTTCTACCTCCTCTAATTCACCACCGACGGGACCCAGGAAGATTCTATCCTCAATCGATCTAATACTGGCAATAGCTTCTTGTCGGGATATTTCGGCATTCTTGTAGGGGCTAACCCAATTTATGCCAATTAGGAAGTATTCGGATGAATGGAAGGTGTAGGTAGTCGGAAATCCCAATAATGCCGAAGCCACATGAACCCTGCAGTTCGCTACCCCTCCGCCCAATCCAGCCATCTTGATTGAAGAATTCCTATTCACAACGCTCGTCCCAACTGTAAAAGATTGTAATGCTGACATGGCTTCTCCCATCCCACAGTGATAATCTTCGTCATCGGCGGAAGCAGGGAGGGTTGCAATGAGGGCAATGATGAGGATCGATAAAATTACGATCAGTTTTTTCTTCACTTTTTTATCCTTTCACAACGTTAGTTGACCAAATTACTCCCATAATATATGTTTTTTTGCGAATTCCTTGATTTCCCCTACTTTTTCCCGCCCCCTAAAAAAGTGGACCCAATTAATCTCATGAACGAGTGAACATGAATAGATCAGGAGAAGATCAATGAGCAAGAGAAATTATCGGACCTATACAAAGGATTTCAAATTGGAAGCGCTGGAAAGGCTAAAGAAAAGCGGGAAGAATGCCGGACAAATTGAACGCGAATGAGAGATTACCCCAGGATTGCTGGTGAAATAGAGAGCACGGTATCAGGCGATTGAAGCGCAAGCTGGCAGAGGTGGGAGAGGAGCGCGAGGTCCTAAAAAAGCGCTCAGCATTTTTTCCCGGACAGACAAACCAGGTACTCCTTCATGAAAGCACACGAGGACACATACCCGATCAGCACCATTTGCAAGTCTTGACTGCGGACAAGAACAGTTTTATGCCGCGCTTGCCTTCTCCAGGGCTGGGAGCAGCAGGCTGTAAATCGCCCGGTGGATCGGCACCGGCACCTCTTTCTGCCGGGCGAGCTGGACAATTTTCCCGCTGAAGGCCTCCAGCTCAAACAGGCTGCCGGATTCCACGTCGCGCTGCATGGAGGAGGTCGCCGTGGGTTCAAATCCCTCGGACATCGCCAGCAGATTATCCACCACATTCGGGGCAAGATTCACTCCCTGGGCCCGGGCGAGGGTCTCCACCTCGCGCATCGAATCAATAAACAGCTGGCGGGGTTCCTCGTTCCCCAGGATCTCGCCCATATTGGCCCTCGCCAGCGAAGAAACCCCGCCGAACGAAGCGATAAAGGCGAATTTGGTCCACATCGACACAAAAATATCCTCAGAATGGATCGCCTCCGCCCCCTGCGCTTTCCAGGCTGAAACGATCCTCTCCACCCGCGCAGAGGTGGTGCGCGCCAGCTCTCCCACCACCACCCTGCGCAGCTTGCTGGGCTGTTGGATCACCCCGGGCGCCTCGATAAAGGACACCAGGCTGCACAAACCGCCCACCACTTGCTCAGGGCCCAAAAAGTCAATTAACACTTCATGGGCATCCACCCCATTGAGCAGGGGCACCACCGTGGTCTGCGGCCCGACCAGCGGTTTTAGCTGCTCCGCAGCCTGCGCCAGCTGGTAATGTTTGACCGCCACCACCACGTACTCCACGGGACCCACCTCCCCCGCATCATCGGTGGCAGAAACAGGGGAGACCAGGAAGTCGCCGTTGACACTCTTCACGCGCAGGCCGTTTTCCTGCATCGCCGCCAGGTGCGCCCCTCTCGCAATAAAATGCACCTCATGACCGGCATGGGCCAGCAAACCGCCGAAATAGCCGCCAACCCCGCCGGTGCCGAAGATCGCAACTCTCATCATCTGGCCTCTATAAAGAAGCTTTCGTCGCGCCCCCGTCGAACATCAGGGCGTGGCCGTGAATGAAAGAAGCCGCCGGGGACGCCAGCCAGGCAATCGTCTGGCCAAATTCTTCCACGGTGCCCATGCGTCCCATGGGGACCACTGATGCCACTGTGGCAGCTTCTTCTTCGATGCTCCTGCCGCTGCGTTCCGCCCGGTCGGTCATCAGCTGTTCCACGCGATCGGTCCACGTCCAGGCCGGGTTGACCGAGTTCACCCGGATGCCTTTCGGGCCCAGCTCGTTGGCCATTGTTTTCATCAAGCCGATCACGCCCATGCGCAGCGAATTTGAGAGGATCAAGTTATCGATCGGCTGCTTGACGGAATACGATTGTGTGGTGACGATGCTTCCCGAGCCGCGCTCCACCATATGCGGGACCACCGCGTAGCACAGCCGGACGGCACTCATTAAGGTCAGCTGGAAAGCCTCCTCCCAATCTTCTGGTGTCAGGTTCAGGAACCCGCCGGGTTTGGGGCCGCCGGCATTGACGATCAGGATATCAATCCCACCGAATTTATCCAGCGTGGCCTTTACCAGCCTGTCGATGTCTTCCTGCCGGGTGACATCCGCCCGGACAGCCAGCACATCGGCACCGGTCTCGCTGAGGATTTCTTCGGCCGCATTCCCCAACGCCTCACTGCGGGCGCACATCGCCACTTTCGCCCCTTCACGGGCAAATTCCAGGGCAGCGGCTTTGCCTAACCCTTTTGAGGCAGCGGTCACCAAAGCAACTTTATCTTTCAATTCAAGGTCCATGTTACTTCTCCTCTCGTATCGTGATTAAATTAAGCAACCAAATCCGTCAGATCTTTCTCGCGCAGCATTCTCCGCCGCCAGACGTTCAACATCGGGACGACGTACGGCAGTAATCGTAGTGAATAATATGGGGGTAAAATCGGCACCCCGATCAAGTCTCCGAAAGAAATCAAGACAAACAAGTGCTCCATATCCGCCCGTTCCCGGCGGTACATCTTCACCGCGTCGTACAGGAACATACCGAATAAGACATCTAATAAATTATTCCAATATTGGCGCAGTTTTTTGCGTATCTTTGACATTTTAACGCTCCTGGGCTACACTGAGAAATAACGGCTGGAGGTGGATATGGATCTTGGGCAAACGATTATTATCGGGCTGAGCATTTTTTTAGGCCTCTGGTACATTATCGGCTCCATAACAAACCGGAGACGCGGGCTGGAAACTTTTCGCTGGCTGCGTGAGGCGCTGGGGACCACCGGTAAAGTTGATGAAGCGCGCTGGATCGGCTCATCAGGGTCCGGCGCCCGGCTGACAGTGAGCAAGGCAAACCGGCCTTTCCAAAGGATCGAAGTGGTGTTTTTGCTCGACAGCCGCGAATTACTGCCGCTGTGGCTGGTCAACCTGATGCGCGGCAAGCAGGACGAGATGATTCTCAAAGCCACGCTGCGTTCTTTGCCCTCCGGCCAGATCGAAGTGGCACGTTCGGGCACCAAAGACGCCAAGGAATTATCGACCGGCACGGATTCCCTTTCCTACCAGCACACTTCCACAACCACAGGGTTTGACATCTTCAGCAGCAGAAAAGTGAATGACATTCATCTGGCAGTACTCCAATCATTTATCGATAATAACCACACCGCATTGAAGCGAATCTCTCTACAAAAGAAAATGCCGCATCTCATCCTGCGGGCAGATTTACCTCCCCTGCGGGAGGGAAACCTGGAGTCATTTTTTAACGAACTGATCGACTGGTTGTCGCTCTAGTGACAGCCCAAATGCGCTACCGCCTGCAGAATTTCATCAAACCCTTCTGGCGGACACCAACCGCTGAACTCTAAATTGATCTGCCGGTCCGTATGGGGGCAGCTGAAACGGACATTCATAAACGTCACGGTGTGGCGCTTCCACGGCAGCCCGCGCCGCCTGTACTTCCAAGATAAATAGCCGCGGTGCTGGTTCACAGCGATTAATTTGCCCGTCTCTCCCTTGTCATTATCCGCAATCGGCTTGATGTTAACTGCCAACTCCATCGCCCACCGGGTTTCGTGATGATAGACTACGTACCAGGCCTTCCCGGTCGCAACCCATTTTGTATCTTTACGCTCATGCAGGGCCACGATCTCCGGCCGTCCCACCCCGGGAGCAAGATGCCAGTCCGGAGACAGTTTAAGAGAAAAAAACAGCGATTTCCCTAACAGCAAGTTATCGGCAAAGATTTCATGAGAGACCAGATCGTTGATAATCCTTCACCTCCAGCTATTCTTCATCTGCGGTCTCGTCCAGCAGCACCGGCTCGATGGGGGCATCCTGTTCTAGCAAGGCCAGGGTGGCCTCCAAAATCCGGCGCTGCTGCTGGTGATCGTGCGGGCGGCCGAGCGTCATCCCGCGCAGCAGCCTGGTGAATGTCGCCCTGGGGGGTTCAGTCAGCCGAGTCACGCCGCCCCTCCAGGTGGTGAGCGTCGAGGCAATCCCTTCCATCTCTAAAGCCCTTGCAGCCAGTCCCACGGACTGGGAGCAAAGCGGTCAGGCCGGCACCAGTAAGGCCGCATCCGGCCGCAGAGCCTGCGCCTCCTTGACGATCTTCGGGATTGTCTCTTCCACGAACCGGGCGGAATCGGGCATATACCCGTGAAAGCTGATGACAGTCGGCGCAAACTCACCGATCAAACCTTCCTGCACCATTTCCTCAAGGTGCTGGAGAGGGATCAGCACCTGCGGGTCTTCCTCCACCGCCGCGTGATCATAATGGTCGTGGGCATAGGCCAGCGCTTCAAAAGGCGTTGAGGAGGGGTAAGTCCGGATGGTGTAATCTCCCAGCTGGTCTGCGGCATCGAAGGGTTCCTGCGAAGCGGCAAGGTAACTGCCCGCCGACGTGATCAACACCAGGCGGCTTTCAGACAGGTTGACACCCGCACCTGACGGCGCTTCCGAATTCCTCGGGCGGTTATAGATCTTCCAATTCGTCTCGCCAGTTTCTTGATAATGCGCCAGCCAGCCGTTCTGGAATTCTTCCCGCCATTGGTCTTTGTTCTCTAGAATATCCATATTTGTTCAGGCAAACAGCAGGTTCGCAGTGCGCTGCAGCATGTCTACACCACGGATTTCCGTCTCAAACAGCGGTAAGACGGCGCGCACCATATCACCGAACTGGTTATCGATCTCTACCATGTATTCATCCTGCATCGCGACCCGGTTGAGCACAAATTCGTCTGCCTGCTCGCTGACCGAACTCTTATCAATCAGCATATTCACCACCACCCCACCCACCGGGATTCCGAATTCGTGGAACCAGTTGATGAAGCGGCGGATGACGGCGATGGGCAGCGCCTCGGGCAGTGTGACGAAGAAAAAGGCCGTCTTTTCCGGGTCGGTGAGCAGCACTTTGGCATGCCCCATGCGGTCCTGGAAGTCCAGCAGGTATTCCATCAGCGGGTCTTTTTGCTCTTCCTTCCCTTTCTTGGAGTACGACAGGCTGATGCGCATCGCCTGGGCTTCCTTGCGGCTTTCCATCATCTTGTTGACCCACAGGGAATACACCGACGACATCCCCAACAGCCTGCGGGCGTTCGCCGTTGGTGCCGTATCGAACACATAGAGGTCATATTCATCTTTGAACATGATATCGATCATGTTTTCAAACATGGCAGATTCCTCAAACGCCGGGTTCATCGTGGCAGATTCGATAAACTCATCCGCCTGCCCGCGGATTTCTGCAAATTTGAGGAAGTAATCGATTTTGTCCCGGATTTCGACCTTGGAGCGCTCGATGGTGTCTTTGGTGTCGATTTCATAAGCCCACATGTTTGGGACGCCCGTTACGGGGGTGACGGATCCAAACACATTTTGGTCCAGCATGCCCGAAAGGCTGTGCACTGGGTTTGTAGAAGCGAGCAGCGTGCGCTTGCCCAAATTGGCAAAGGCGACCGCCGCCGCACCAGCCAGCACCGTTTTCCCCACGCCCCCCTTACCGCCGAAGAAGGTGTATTTCAGGCCCGGCTTTACCTCAGCGAACTGCTTCATCGATTGAGTGATCAGTGCTTCGCTCATTTTATAATCCCTCCTCTCCGAACATCACCGCCGCCATGCGTTCGATCATCGGCAGGCCGGTAATGTCGCGTTCCATTTCCTGCACATTGGCCAGCACTTCGTCTCCAAACGTTTCATCGATCTTATTCAGGTAGGTTTTCTGCATTTCAAAACGGTTGCGCAGATATTCAGGAACATTCTCCGACTGCATCAATTCGGGCGGAATCACGCGGTTGGTGATGTATCCGCTGATGGGCACATCATATTTTTCGAAGAGTGTAGAGGCATTTTGAGTATCGATCAGGATCATTTCTTCCGGCACCAGGACAAAGAAAAAGGCCGTCTTTTTCTTGTCTGTCAGGATGCTCGAGGAGGTCGAAATGCGGTATTTGATGTCCTGCAGTTCCGCCAGGATTTGATCCTCTTGCAGCTCCTTGCCGCGAGAGACGCGGGCAGCCATCTGCTCATATTCACGCATATCTTCCCGCAGTTTGGTGATCTTGCTGATCCACTGGTCGTACACGCTCGCCATACTTAGGTAGTAGAGCGCGTGTCCCAGGGGCACAAGATCATAGATGTAGTAGTCAAACTCGCCTGCCACCACGATATCGACCACCTGGTCAAAGATCGCTGATTCCTCCATGGCAGGTTCTGCGGCCGCGGCCTGGATATAGGATTCAATCTCGTCCGGAATCGTCTCCATCCCGTACATATCCTTGATCTTCTCGCGAATCTCTTCCTGGTATTCCTGGATATGCTGGTCTGCATCGATTTCCTGGGCGTACAGGTTGGGCATAATCTCCACCGCCCCTTTGCCGAAGATATCCTGCTGGAAGATATCCGACAGCGAGGCCTGCGGATCGACAGAAAAAACCAAAACCCGTTTCCCCTGCTTGGCCAGCCAGTAACCGGTGGCCGCAGAGAAGGTGGTTTTTCCCAACCCGCCCTTGCCGCCGAACATGATGTAGCGGCGGTCTGGGTTATCACGGAAAACTTTGGCTAAAGACATCTCATCGATCCTTAGGCCAGGGCGTCCGCGAGGTCTTTTTCACGCAGCATCCTGCGCTTCCAGGTGGAGATTTGGGGCACTACGTACGGCAGCAGCCGCAAAGAGTAATACGGCGGCAAAATGGGCACCCCCAGCAAATCACCCATCGTGATCAGGATAAACAGGTGCTCCATACTGCCGCGCGTTTTCAGCGCCTGCCGGGCAGATTCATGCGAAGCCATCCCGTAAATAAAATCTGCCACCGCTTCCTTCGCTTTTTGCCAGAATTTCTTTTCTTCTTCAGTCATGATGAATCTCCTCTTTTATAGTTTTATTTCCAAGATCAACAGGAAATTAATCTCGTGGTTTTGATAACACAATCGATACATAATCAATTAAAGCTTTAAATTTCAACTCATCACCGGTCAGGATTTCCTTTTGATTGAGGATTATCGCCGGGAAAGAACGCAGGCGGTATCGAAATGCGCACCACAAACCTCCTGGAGACCACAGCTCCACCCAGCGCGCCCGCACCCGATGCGGGTAGCGGTTCGACAGGTAAGACACCGCCCGCTGGAGGTCCACTGTCAGGTCCTGAGCTTTCGAAATGGGGTCGTCCAATTTTGCCTCAGAAAACACCTCGCCTGTAAAGTTGAAACCTCTTGAAACCTGGTGCTTGGTCCTCTCCAGCGGCGCAACAATCAGTAGTTCAATCATTCCCTCGACCTTGAAACATCTACACGGCAGATTGCGGCAGGTGGCGTTCGATTAAATCCACGACACGTGCTTCTTCTAATCCATGGTACTTCTCATTCTCGATCAGGAAGGTCGGGTATTTACGGATTCCCCTTCTCAGTGCTTTCCACATTGCCTGGGGAGATTGTGCATCGGTGATTTTGACCACCAGCTGACCCGCATAGCGCTCCGTGACATTGAAAATCAAGTCAGAAAGCCGCTGCCATTCCTCCATCCATTCCCGCGGGTAAGACTCCAGGTCAGCCTGGTGGATCTGCTCTCCGAAACCTGCCCCATCCAAAAACACCTGACAATGAGAACAGTGGTCCATGCTCCCTAATACATGGGCGACAACTTCAATCTCTAATAGATCATTCATCGCCGTATCCTTTTTCTAATACTGAATATTGCTAAAGTGGATATCTTTATTTTACCTTAAACCATCAGGCAACCCCTCCCTCAGATCAAGGGAGGGGCTGCAAGAAGGCGAATATTGATCGAGGTCAGTCAGCTGCTGCAGGAGCTGCGCCGGTTGCCTTCGCCTCATTGAACGATTTGATCCCGTCAAAGAACAGAATCACGGCCGCGACCACCATGTACAGCCCGAATGCGCCGGTCACGATGTTCCCGACCAGCACACCTGTGGATGTGTTTTCTGCAGTGATGATCCCTCTCCAGATCGAGTTGTACACCGAGGTGTACAGCAGGGCCGCTACCGTGGTGGCATACATGAACATGCCGGGCCAGAACGACCAGCTGGAGGGTTTGCTCTCCCGTGCCAGCCAGATTGAGACCAGCAGGAGGGCCATCCCGGCAAACAGCTGGTTAGACCCGCCGAACAGCACCCAGATATGCTGCCAGAACCCGAAGGAAATCAGGAACAGGGTCAGCAAGACCGCCACCAAGGAGCCTACATGCGCATTTTTGAAGGCCGGGATTTTGTCCCCGAGCAGTTCTGCGCTGGCTACACGCATAAAGCGCAGCACCAGCTGCATCACCGTCAGGGCCATCACCACCAGGAAGACCGCACCAATCGCACCACCCAATGCTGCCGGGATTCCGAGCACATTGAGGAATTCGGCCATCCCTCCGGCAAACACGCCGCCAGCACCAGCCACCAGCCGGTAGTTATCCGCTGGATCGTACCTCCCTGAGGCTACACCGATCGTGGCCGCAAACACCACCGACAGCACGCCCAACACTGCTTCTGTGTACATCGCGCCGCCCGCCACGGGGAGGGCGTCGGTCTCTTTTTCAAGCTGGCGGGCGGTTCCAGAGGTGGAGACCAGAGAATGCCAGCCCGAGACCGCACCACACGAGATGGTCACAAACAGCAGCGGCCATATCGGACCGAGATGCGGTTGGAAGGATGTCACATAGGCGGGAATATCAAAACTGGTGTTCACCGAACCGGTGAAGGTCGCTACGAAGATCCCGATGATCGAGCCAATGATGCCCAGGAACACGAACCAGAAACTGGTGTAGTTCACGGGTTGGGCAAAGCGCCAAATGGGCAGCACAGAACCCAGGTAGCAGAATCCGAGCATGACGATCGCCCAGAAGAAGGTCGACCAGGTCACATCCCCGTATTCCAACGGGCGGGAGAACAGCACGCCGGTCTCAGGATTGCCGGCCAGGCCGTTGATCCATCCCACAATATTTTGAGCGCCCTGGGTGGTGCCCAGCCAAATTCCGAACAGCGCGATGCCGACCGTCACCACAGTGGTGAGCGCAAGGTCCTGCTTCCAGCGGTAGGTCATTTGTCCGGCCAGCACACCGGCCACCACCAGGATCAGGAACCCGATGGGCACCGTGGCATTGGCCAGCAGGGGAGCGATCAAGGCGCCGAAGGCACCCATGATCAGCAGGAGATAGATATACATGAATGAGAGCAGCAGTGAGCGGGCGCGCGGCGAGATGAATTTATAGGACAGACCGCCCATGGTCATCCCTTCACTCCGCATGGCAAGCATAGACGACGCGTAATCCTGGACCCATCCGATAAAGAACACGCCGACCAACAACCACAGGATCGATGGCAGCCACCCGAATTGGATTGCGGTAATCGGGCCAACAATCGGCCCTAAGGCTGCGATGGATTTGAACTGGTAGCCAAACAAGACGCTTCCGCTGGCTGGCATAAAGTCCACTCCATCATTGAACATTGTTGCAGGAGTTGCTCTTTTGGGATCGGCCTGGATGATGTCTTTATCCACTCTTTTTGCATAGTAGCGGTAACCAAGCACCACGACTGCAATTGCTAAAATTAACATTCCAAGAGCCATTAGAACCTCCTAATTAGTACAAACTTGTCCGTTTACTTCTCTTTCCTTGTTACTTTAATCTTCAATATTTTGGGTTAGATCGATACCATCACCTCCCTTTATCCGGCTGACTCTGCCATTCCTGGATTAAAACAAAACATTCTCCCGTGGCACGCTTTTACCGCGGTGCCGTAGAGAGAACTTACCAAAAGAGTACGTCTGCAGCCCATACCCTACCCAATACGAATCACAGATT
>JABAHR010003711.1_pt2 | contig 20243 bp, 21 predicted proteins | sample 7062101 | NCBI WGS metagenome assembly JABAHR01 (sample SAMN14534553, study PRJNA622989) | marine sediment metagenome | biome: marine biome [ENVO:00000428]; feature: marine pelagic biome [ENVO:01000023]; material: deep marine sediment [ENVO:00002113] | place: India: Gulf of Kutch | collected... | reverse complement strand
CTTGCCGTGATCGACGTGGGCGATGATCGCTATATTGCGGATGTGTTCTCGGTCGGACATGGGAGAATTGGCGCCAACGGCCCGCGCGGGCGCGCGAGCATAGCACGCCGAGCCGCACTACGCTTGGGCTGACTCGGCGACGTGGTCCAGCTCGATGTTGTGGGGAACGAGGTCCTCGACGATGAGATAGAGGCTCGGCACCACGAACAACGTGATTGCCGTTCCAAACAGCACGCCCCAGCCGAGTGAGATCGACATAGGCACGAAAATCGTCGTCGCGGGGTTGTTCAAGACCATCAGTGGAGTCAAGCCGACGAACGTCGTCGAAGACNNATACCCGCCAGGCGCACGGCTGCTTCGACGCTGATGCCGCGGCGCCGTTGCCGGTTGATGTAGTCGACGAGCACGAGGCTCGAGTTCACGACGACACCGGATAGCGCGATGATGCCGAGAATCGAGCTGATGATCAGCGGCCAACCCATGATGATGTGACCGAGAAGCGCTCCGACGGCTCCGAAGGGGATGACGCTCATGATGACGAGCGGTTGGACATAGGAGCGCAAGGGGATCGCTAGTAGCGCGTAAATGACGAGCAGTGCGATCGGGAACAGCGCGATAATCCCGCGGAAGGAAATGGCACGCTCTTCCTGTTCACCGCTCAGCGCATAGGTTACGCCGGGATACCGCGCAAGTATTCGAGGCAGTGCGTCTGCGCTCAAGGCATTGATGACGGTTTCCGGTGCGACGAGGTCGCGGTTGACGTCTGCCCGTACGGTCACGACGCGCTGACGGTCGATGCGCTGAATCGTCGAGTAGCCTCGCCCGAGTGTGAATTCGGCCGCAGCGGCGAACGGTACCTCCGTGCCGTCGAGCGTGCGGATGCGCATGTCCTCGAGATCGCCGAGTGATTGTCGTTCGGCTTCCGGGTAACGCACCATGATCCGAATGTCCTCGGTCCCACGCTGCACGCGCTGAACTTCCTCGCCGTAGAACGCTTGCCTCGCCTGGCGCGCGAGATCGCGCAACGTGAGGCCGAGGTAGAGCGCTTCTGGTCGTAGGGCAAGCTTCACCTCCTGCTTGCCTGACCGGAACGTATCGGAAATGTCAGCGACGCCATCGAAACGTGCGAGCTCACTGCGCAGCTCCGCGGCGGCTACGGCGAGATCATCGACGTTGCGCCCGCGCAGCTGAATCGAGATCGCATCGCCCGCCGAAACTTGACTCGCCGAAAACGTGAGCTCGACCGCGTCGGGTATTGTCCCAGTGAGCTCTCGCCACTGGTCGACGACATCACCCGATGCGATGTTGCCGCGCTCGTTCGTCGGCAGCAGCGCGACGACGACCTGGGCCAGATGGCTTTGAGGCACGCTGAACCGTCTGCCACTTGGTCCACCACCCTGTCCCCCCGCCGATTGGCCGACCGACGTAAAAACCGACTCCACGATATCGGGCCGGTCAGGGTACTGGGCGCGCAAACTCTCTCTGAGCTCGAGCGCGGCACGCTCGATTTCATCGGCAGCGCGCGCGGTCTGCTCGACATGCACGCCCTCGGGCATCGTAAGCTGTGCGATGAGTCGATCACCCTCGACGTTGGGAAAAAACTGTATCGGTAGGCGGCCGCTGCTAACGTACGCCCACGCGAGGACCAACACACCGATGCCGCTCGCGAACGTGAGGTATCGCCACTCGAGTACGCGGCTCAGGGCGGCGCCGTAACGGTATTCGGCGAAATGCTCGATTCGAGTCGAGAGACCTTGCTGGAAGCGCGTCCAGCCAGCGACGAGAGCGTTCGGGTTCCCTGAGCGGCTGCGCGTTCGCCGGTGCGCGAGGTGCGCAGGCAGGATCAGCTGCGATTCGACAATGCTGAAGATCAGGCACAGCACGACGACGTAACCCATGACCGAGAACAACTGACCGATCCTTCCGGGTGTGAAGATGATCGGAATGAATGCCGCGATCGTCGTCAGAACACCGAAGATGACCGGAACAGCGACCTCGCTGGTTCCATCGATGGCGGCTTGTATCTGGTTCTCACTCGTACGTTCGTGTGCGAACACGCGTTCACCGACGACGATGGCATCGTCAACGACGACACCGAGCACGAGGATGAACGCGAATACCGATAACGTGCTGATCGTGATGCCGAAGGGGCTGAAAGTCGCAAGCGTGCCGAGTATCGCGATAGGGATGCCCGCCGCTACCCACATTGCAAGACGGAACTGCAGCGGCAACGCCAGTAGTACCAGCACGAGCACGAGACCGCCGGCCGCCGTGCCGAGCAGGATGTTGATGCGCGCCTCGAGCTCCTCGGATTCATCTTGCAGAATCGAAACTTCGATACCTTCGGGTACGAATCGTTGGGCTTCGGGAACGTATGCTCTAACTTGGTCGCGGATCTGCATGAGATCTTCTTGGCCGACCTGGTTAACGCGCACCACAGCTGCAGGGTTGCCGTCGAGCCGCGCTTGCGTATCGCCTTCCTCGAAACCGTCGATGATCGTCGCGATCTCGGAGAGGCGTACGCTCGTGCCGTCGAATCGCGACACGACGACAATGTCCTCGAACTCGATACCACGATAAGCCTGGGCCTGCGTTCTCACGAGGATTTCGCCGCCACCCGTGCGGATCGATCCGCCGGGCAGGTCGAGTGACGAGCGTCGCACGGCCTCTGCGACTTGCTCTAGAGTCAGACCCATACGCCGCAGCGTCTGCTCGGAGATCTCGATGGAGATCTCGTCCGGGCGGACGTAGGCGACGGTTACGTCGGAAATGCCGTTCATCGCCACGATATCCTCGCGGATGCGTAGCGCGAGCTCCTTGAGTGTACGTTCGTCCGTCGGGCCTGAGATTGCGACCTCGATCGCGTCGCGGCGCACGGTCGCAAGTGAGACGATTGGACGTTCAGTTTCGACTGGGAAGGTCGAGATCGCATCAACCTTGCTCTTTATCTCATTTGAGATCTGGATGTCGTCGGCGTTGGCCTCGAGCTCGATCATCACGTTGCAGGCGCCCTCGAGAGAGCTCGACGTCATCTTGAAGATGCCGAGCGTGCCTTCGAGCGCTTCCTCGATGCGGATACAAACACCCCGCTCGACTTCCTCCGGCGCAGCGCCAAGGTACGGGACCGTAACGCTGACAATTCCAAGATCGATCGGCGGGAACTCTTCCTGGCGCAACTGGCTCAGCGAGATCAGTCCGCCCACGATCAGAATCATCATGAGCAGATTCGCGGCGACGGGGTTGCCGACGAACCAGGTAATGATGCGCCGCACGGCTAGCCTTCTCCTTCGATCGGAAAGATTCGCATGCCGTCGACGACGGCCTGCAGCGGCGAGATGCAAACGCGCTCCCCGGCGCTCAAACCTTCGTTGATGTACGCCTCGTCGCCATAGACGCGCAACAGGGACACGGTGCGAAAACGCAGCCGATTCTCGGCGTCTACGACGAGCACCTGGTTCTCGTTGCGAATCGCGCTTCTAGGCAGCACGACGACGTTGTCCGCCGAGCGCCCTTCGATTTCAGCTTGCACGAACAGGCCGACGGGCGGCGGCAAATCGGCGTCGCCTCCGTCAGACGCCGTGACACGAGCGACGGCTTGCACCATACGGCTGCGCGCGTCGATCTCGGCCTCGGTGCGGATCAGCCGGCCTTGCCACTCGCGTGAGCGACCGGCGAAGTCTGCGTAGAGACGCACCGACGGGGCCGACTCCGCTTCGAGCTCGCCGCGCGGCGTCGGCGGCAGATCGAGATACGCGAGCTGTTGATCGGCGATCGGCAGCCTGACCTCGACGTAGTCGACCGCATAGAGACTGGCGACCGACGAGCCGCGATCGACGAACTGGCCGACGTCTATTTGCTCGCTGCGCACGAGGCCGCGAAATGGCGCGCGAATCTCCGTGCGCGCGAGATCGCGCTCGGCTTGCTCGAGCGCGACACGCGCGTCGCGCAGTTGCGCTTCGTTGACTCGTGCTACCCGCATTGCCGATTCGAGCGCCGAGCGGCTTACGAGGTCGCTCGTCTCGAGCGTCTCGAGCCGGGCGAGCTCGAACTCTGCAAACTCGAGCTCCGCTTCGGCGCGGCTCATGCTCGCGCTGGCGCGTTCGACGGCGTTGCTGTAGTCGCGGTCATCGATACGCAGCAGCGGCTCGTCGGCGTCGAAATAACCGCCGGCAATGAGATTCGGTGAGATCCAGACCACGTTGCCGGATATCTCGGGCACGAGCTCGGTTTCGATCCGCGGCAGGACGGTGCCCTGTGCGTGCACGACCATCTGCACGGGCTTGGGCTCGACGTCGAGCACCCGCACACTCGGCGGCACGGGCTCCGGCTGTGTCGGGGCAAGCCGCTCACTCGTCGCAAGCAGCGTAACGGCGCCAAAACCTGCGGCGGCGATGACGATGATCGGCAGCAATGATTTACGCCGGATCATGACGCCGCCCTCCGGCGCAGTGCCGCGCCGCCCTGTCCACGCGCCGCATGATTGCGCAGGACGTCGAACAGCTGCTCGATCGCAGCACCGGCTACGGCGGGTCGCCGTTTGTCGATCGCCGCATCGAGGTCGCGCGCAATCCGACGCAGGTCTACCGGGTCGATGGACTCGGGTTCGCAGGACTTGCGGATGTGCTCGCGCGCCTGGCCGCGCAGTCCGTTCATGATGAGCCGGAGCACGAGATGATCGGCCGCATCTGCGAGCGAGCGGAACATTCCGGCAATCGACTCACTGGTGTCGGCGGTCCCTGCGCTGGAGCGAAGTTTCCGTATTTGCTTGCGCGTCTCGAGGAGTTTCTCAGCTTCGCCATGAGTGACGGCGGCTTCGGCTGCGAATCGCATGAGGATGCCGACCACTTCGAGCACTTGATCGACGAGCTCAGGATCCGGCTCGGTCTCGAGCGCCAGCAGCGGGCCGAGCACATCGAGCGAGCAGTTTTTCACAGCCCCAGCACGCGCACCGCCGGGTTGAATATCCGCAAGGCCGAGCTGCTCGAGTCGTTTTAATGCCTCACGTACGGTGCCGCGGCTCGTATCATGGCGCGCCGCGAGGTCGCGCTCCGACGGCAGCCGCTCGCCCGGCCGGTACTGTCCACGCAAGATATCGTCGCGCAATGCGGCGGTGATCGTCTCGCCGCGCGTTCGACGGGGAGTCGTCATTTTTGGTCCTACCAATTTGGTCAGACCAGATATCATAGCACGCGACTGCGGCCCGTTCAGGCCCGAAGCGGATCGAGGCTCAATGGACATGTCGTTAGAGAAACCCACAGAAGGTAGGTAGGGTTCGAGGCGAATTGGTTCCCCATTTCCGCAGGGTTCGATCGAACTTTCCGGTTTTTCCCGCCTCTACACTTGGCGGAAGGCGCTGCGTGCGAGAAAATTCCGCGCGAACGTCTTCCCCGACGCTGACTCGAATGCGTTCGGGCTGCTCGTTTGGAGCCATTGAGCTGAAATCGAAATGAACTCGCTGCGAACTTCTCTCCTCGCCACAGCCGTCATCGTGGCGAGCGTGTGGCTCGGCGTGCAGGATGCGCGCGCGCAGCGCATCGATCCGGATCAGCCGACCGTGCTCATCACGGGCTCGAACCGCGGGCTCGGTTTCGCGTTCGCCAGACATTATGCGTCTGAGGGCTGGAACGTCATCGCGACGACGCGCTCGCCACAGCGTGTCGATGACCTGGCGGCGTTAGCTGCAAGCAACGAGCACGTCGTCATCGAGCAGCTCGACGTCACGGACTACGCGCGTATCGCCGAGCTCGCCGCCAGCTACGCCGGCACGCCAATCGATCTCCTGATCAACAATGCGGGTGTATACGGCGATCGCTCAACGCAGAAATGGGGCTCGCTCGACCCGGAGGCGTTTCACCGGATTCACGCCGTAAACGTCCTGGGCCCGCTCAAGATGATCGAAGCGTTCGCCGAGCACGTTGCCGCGAGCACGCAGAAGAAGATCGTTTCGATTACGAGCGGCGCGGGATCGGTTTCGCCAGATCGCGTTGCCGGTGGCGGCGTTTTCTACGGCGTCAGTAAGGCGGCACTGAACATGGCGATGCGCAAGGCTCGCGCTGAGCTCGAGGAGCACGGCATCATCGTCGCTTCCATAGCGCCGGGTTTGGTTTTGACGGACATGCTTCGGACGAATCGACCGAGCCTTGCACCGCGGGCTCAAACGCCNNGTCGCTGGAATGGCCGCGGTCATCGACAGCTTGGATCACTCTTACGACGGGCAGCCGCTGAACTACAACGGCGCCGTCATCCCCTGGTAGACCATGCCGACCGTTGCTTTCATCCAACCTGACGGCACGCGTCAGGAGATCGAAGTCGAGCTGGGCTACACGGTCATGGAGGCCGCCACGCTGAACGGCATCCCGGGGATAGAGGCCGAGTGTGGTGGCGCGTGCTCGTGCGCGACCTGTCACGTCCACGTTGATCCCGCCTGGATCGACAAGCTACCCGAGATGGATCCGATGGAAGATGCGATGCTCGATGCGGCCAACGATCGCCAGCCGACGAGCCGCCTGACCTGTCAGATCGAGATGACGGATGAGCTCGAGGGCTTGGTCGTCACCGTTGTTCCGCCGTACTAGCTAGACCCACCCGAAACGGCGTTAGGAATTTCGTGGGGATCTGCGTCTGCTTTCGTGTGAAAAGCAGACGCGCCAGCGGTATATTCTCGAGATCGAGCGGAATGTCCGCTAATGGCCGAAAGTAGACATTTTGGCTCGCTATCCGAGCGGGGCTAATAACGTCCGCTTCGGAGAAGAAAGCGAACGCTTGGCCGGGTAGAGTCGCGTCGAGGACGATAGATTGCTTTGGACCAGGGTATAACTATCCCGATATCGCTATAATCTTGTGACCAGTTGCAGCTAAAGAACTAGAATCAAGAAAGCCGGACGCCGTATCGGGCTAGCCGGATCACCGGGGGAAACGAATGCAGTTATCACTAGCTAGGGATCTGCTTCCGGACAAGACCGAGACGGCATTCCCGCGACCCGTCACATCGACGGATTGGAAGCGGGCGGCGCTCGTCCTCGCAAGCCTTGCGACCGCTCCCATGTTTGCACATGCACAGGTCGGCTCTTTATCCGGAATTGTAACGGGTACCGGTGACATCGCCCTGCCCGACGCGACGATCCTGGTAGTCAACACTGAGACAGGCGCGGAAGTGCGTGTACGCTCAACGCTGGACGGTCGGTATGAGATCGAGGCTCTTCCAGGCGGAATTTACACCGTCTCTGCCGGGATGCCTTGTTGCTCATTCCAGGGGCACACCGAGGAGAACGTATCTATCGGAGAGGATGAGTTCGTGCGGCTCGACATTCGACTTGAGGAAACTCTCCATGTGCTCGGCGACGATCCGGCGTTGATGAACGCAGCAATACGCGCGCGTCAACAGGTGCCAGATGCTCCGGTTCCGCGCGACTCGGCAGGAAGACCAGACCTCAGCGGAGTGTGGTTTCATTCGATGGATCCGCTCCAAGACCCACCGGTTGCACTTGAGTGGGCTGAGGAACTCGCTCAGGAGCGCATCGCGAACAATCTCCGAGACCATCCGCACAACCAATGTCTACCTGCCGCTGTCTATGAGCCTGGTGCGGCTTCGTTCATGCTCAAACTCGTCCAGACTCCGGATCTTCTCGTGATTCTGTTTGAAGACGTGCCCGGCTTTCGTCAGGTTTTTCTGGACGGCCGAGCGCATCCGTCGAATCCCAATCCGACGTGGATGGGCCATTCCGTAGGTCGTTGGGAAGGCGATACGCTCGTCGTCGAGACCGTTGGTTTCAATGATCGGGGCTGGAACGGTATCTACCCTATTACGGAGGAAATGCAGCTCGAGGAGCGTTTGACGCGCACTGAATACGGCACCATCGACGTTCTCCTGACTATCAATGATCCCGGAGTGTTCGAACAGCCGTGGGTGCGCCGAATGCGCTTCGATTTAGCGCCTCAGGAGGAGATTTTCGAGTACGTTTGCGAAACCAATTATTGGGGGCCCACCGATGAGAACTAGAACCTCAAGTTTTCAAGCGAACGGCAGCATAAGCTACGCGATTATTCTTGCTGCTACCGGAATGGCCGCTTTGTCCTTGCGTCCGGTTGCTGCTCACCATGCATTTGCCGCTTTTTTCGATCGGGAGAAACCGCTCGAAGTGGCGGGTGTCATTACGAGAGTGGAGTGGGCAAATCCACATGTCTGGTTCTACGTCGACGTAGAAACGAATAACGGAGGTACGGAATCCTGGGGTTTCGAGCTGGGAAGCGTAAACCACCTCGTTCGGCTGGGCTGGAACCGTGATGCGTTGGAAGTCGGCGAGCCTGTGACCGTATCGGCCGTTCGCGCGCGTGACGACAGTCTGAGAGCGGCTGTACGTACGGTTACACTCGCCAGCGGCGAGCAGTTATTCGGCGGTCAGAACGAGTCGCGATAGGCGTGGTGGCGAATAGGAGCTCGATGACGGCTTTTGGCCGAAAGCGGACGTAGTGTCCTTGAGCGCACTATTCTCAGCTAGACTGGGTTGGAATCTGAGCTGGTCGACAGCTCCTCGAATGATCGGAGGCGTTTGATGGCTGACCGTTTCCTTCTCTTTGGACCGACGTCTCTCCTGCTGACCGCGATAGTCGTTGGGTTAACAGTGTCCGGTATTGCGAGCGCACAGAGCGGACAGCAACCCTCTGCGCAGGCGGCGGAAAGTCCGACGGCAGGCCCCGCACCGCGCCGCGACCTGTCTGGCACATGGATGCCGGCTGGTGGAACCTTCGTCGGTATCCAGGCGGGCGGCGTGCAGGCGATGCCGAATGACGGCAGGCCGGAGCATGCGCTGCCTTATACGCCGTATGGCTTGGAGGTCTACGAGAGCCACCGACCGCTCGAAGGCGTGGACAACGTACTGCCCGCGGAGCACAACGATCCGCGGAACATATGCGAGCCACTCGGGTTTCCGCGTATGAATCACTACAACATCAGGATGACGCAGATTTTCCAGAACCCGTACAAGATCGCCATGCTGTACCAATATGACAATCGATGGCGCACGATCTGGGTCGACGGCCGGGAGGTTCCAGAGCTGGTTGACGGCGGCGTGATCGCGGGCGGAACCTACAAGGCGTCGAAGTGGTACGGCTACTCGGTGGGCGAGTGGATCGACGATTACACGCTCGTCGTTCGCACGGTCGGGATGATGCCTGAGGACAGGGTCTGGCTCGACTCGACGGGTCGACCGATCAGCGACGCAGCCACGATCGAGGAAGTGTTTCGCCGCGTCGATAGCGAGCACATGGAATGGACAGAGACGATCGACGACCCGAAGCTCTACACGGAACCGTGGGTCTCAATGAAGATTTTGTTCTCGTTGGCGGATCCTCATACGGACATCATCGAGATGTACTGTTCACCCGTGGAGATGCAATACTATTATGATTCCTTCGGTAACGCCGCAAGCGGCATCGAAACGGAAGGTGATTGAACCGAAAGCGATGCTCTATTGGCGAACGCTGCATTAGCTCAGAGGGTGCCATGAGAAATACTATTCTTATCGTGGGGTCCGTTGGTTTTTTTGCGTTGACCGGGATGGGTCCCGCGATCGCACATCACAGTGCGTTTGCCTTCGATACGGAGCGGACGCTGGTGGTCTCGGGTACCGTCACTGAGTGGTTCTGGGCGAACCCGCATTGCCTTCTGAAGTTCGACGTGACGACCGACAGCGGCGACGTCGTGGAATGGGTGACGGAGACACAGGCGCCCGCGAACATGATCGACGCCGGATGGCGGAAGAACGACCTGAGACCGGGTGATGAAGTGACCGTCACCGTGCAGCCGGCCCGAAACGGCAATCCCGTCGGGCGGATCGTGAGCGTCGAGTTCGCCGATGGCAGAGTATTGAGTGCGACGCAGGACCGATCGGGGGCGCTAGGGAACGAGTATCACCTATCAGGTGCGCCCACCGACTGAGTGCCGCGCATCTAATCCGCTATTCGCGCTGCGTGGCGACCCAGAGCTCCTCGCCCGTCTCGACGATCGTAACGACCGACGCATTCGCGGCATTACTACCGTCTCGCGCGCCGAAGCCCGTGACCCGAATCTCATCGCCTGGGCTTAATACTTGAGGCGTCCACCCATACTTGAGCAACGAGTTGATGCCGAGAAGCTCAACACTCCAGGCCTCGACGTTGCCCTCCGCATCCTCGACGTCAATATGGATCCACGCGTGCGGGTTGGTCCAATCGAGTCGCGTAACGGTGCCTGTGATGTCGATTGGCCGGCTGACGTCGAACACGGCGGCGAAGGAGTGATGCGACATGCTGGGGGCGGCCGCTAACAGCCACACGATGCCGAAAGATACTGAGAAGACGGATCTCATTGTGCCTCCCGCAGAAATAAGGCTCTGGGCAATTGACGTATAGTACAGTTACCAGCGATAAGGTAGCCAGCGTCAAGACCGGCAACGAGTTAGCCGATCTCTAGCTGAGTTCTGAGGTGGCAGGATGACAAGAATACTGGGGTCTTTGTTGTTGTTGGCGTTGAGTGGGCCGGTCTTGGCACAGTGGCTGACATTACCCACACCGGGGATTCCACGCGCATCGGACGGAACCCCCGATCTGTCGGCGCCTACGCCGCGCGCTGCCGACGGCCGCCCTGATCTCACGGGTTTGTGGCGCCCCGGGCGGGTGAGCAGCGGCTTAGGCGACCGAGAGAATCTTCAGCCGTGGGTGCGCACGATCATCGACGAGCACGAGAGGACCTTCTTCACGCAGAACCCGCGTTTCCGCTGTTTGCCGGCGGGGCCGGAAAATATGACCAGCAGAGGCAATTCCTGGGGCCTGCGGCGGTTCTTGCAGCACCCCACGATGATTACGATGAACTATAACGACGGCACGTATCGCGAGATCTTCATGGACGGCCGCGAGCTCGAGCCGGATCCGCTGCGGACCTGGATGGGCTATTCGGTCGGCCGCTGGGACGGCGATACGCTCGTGGTCGAGAGCAACGGCTACAACGAGAAAACCTGGCTCGGTCCCGGCATCACGCACACCGATCAGCTGCATATCGTCGAGCGTTACGAACGTATGGATTTAGGCAACATGCGGATCGAGGTCGTCTATGAAGACCCCGGTGCGCTCGAGGGGCCGGTGCGCGCAGAGATCGACATGGTGCTCGCCGTTGACGAGGCGATGCTGGAGACGGTTTGCACCGAGGCGTACGGGGGCGAGCAAGCCGGTTGGACCAGTCAGGTCCAGGAGCGAGACGAAACAGGCGTCGATTTGGCGCCTGAGATTCTTGAGCGGTATGTCGGCACGTACGCCGGCATGTATCTGCGAAACCACATCACGATGGAGGTCACGCTCGACGATGGCGAATTATTCTTCCAGAAAAACGGCGCTGCCAGGCAGCCGCTGATTCCTCAGTCGGAGACCTCGTTCCTCGGAGGTATTCTCGGATACGTTTTTACGGTCGATGAGGCGGGAACGGCAACCACGGTCTCCGAGGTGCATGTCTCGGGCGCATGGGCCTTCAATCGCATCGAGTAGCGATTAGATCAGGCCGAGCGTTCGCGGGCGTCATGAGTGACGCCCGCACTAAGCGCTTGCTCACCAAGGACGCGGCCGACGGGATCCGTGCAGAATAAATTCGAACACAGTATATTCTCATAACAGAGCGTATTGGCTCTGTATCCGAGAATCGGCCGTAGAACTCGAAAAAATCACACGGCCGCGATCTATTCCGCGCGGGCTAGACAGGAGAAGAAAAATGAAGAATCTGACTATTGGATTTGCGATTCCGTTCTTGTTGATGGCGGCAATGACCAGCGCTCATGCGCAGGACGAGGCGGTAACGTGGGCACCTCTGGAGCTTTTCGGCTGCAACTTCGTTGACGGCTCCGACATGGACGATCTCAACGCAGTTATCGATACGTGGAATGAATGGATGGACGAGAACAGCCTGGACACCTACACGGCAGTCGTCCTATCGCCACATTTCACGGCGGGGTCATTCCCGTACGACGTCCTCTGGGTCGGCGTTTGGGAAGACGGTGCGGCCCTAGGCGGTACCCAGCAGTGGCTTACGGAGGGTGGTGAGATTCAGGACGACTTTGCCGAGGTCGTTCAGTGCCCGCTTCATCAAGCGTTTGCCGTCAATAACGTGCAAGAACCGGCAGAGGCGACCGGTATCGTTCCGGTGGCGTTCTCCAACTGCACAATAAACGAGGGCAGGATCGGGCCGGAGGCGCGCGCCGCGATCGTCGAATATATCGAGTTTCTCGCCGAGCACGGGTCTGTCAATGGGCACTGGATTCTTCGGCCGGCCGCCGGCGAAGAGCTTGCCGCCGATTATTCCTTCAAATGGGTCAGGGCCTACTCCTCGTGGAGTGAGATTGGGGGCTACTTCGACCTGCTATTCAACGGCGGTGGATTTCAGGCGCTCGGAGACATTACTGGGCGCGTAATGAGTTGCGATTCTCCACGGGTCTACAACTCACGGCTCGTCAGGCAAATGGCTGAAGACGAATAGATTCGCCAGCGATCGGTGATGGCGGCAGCCCGTTCCTCACAGAAGGCCGGCTGTCGCCGTCGTGTCGTGTCGAAATCGTCGCTTAGGTCGAGTGATTAGATCAGGCCGAGCGTGCGTGGGATCACGAGCGACACCCACGGGATGTACGTGATCACGATGAGCACGGCGAGCAGCACAGCAAGCCACGGCAGTGATGCCTGAATAACTTTCTCCATCGGCATCTTCGCTACGCCTGCCGTCACGAACAGATTCAGGCCGACGGGCGGCGTCACGAGGCCCATCTGCATGTTGAGGACCATGATGACGCCGAGGTGAACCGGGTCGATGCCCATCTCCATCGCGATCGGAAACACGATCGGTGTCAGGATCAGCACGACCGACGTCGGCTCCATGAAGTTGCCCGCGACGAGCAACAGGATATTGAGCACGATCAAGAAGCCCCACGGGGGCAGACCCATCTCGACGATTGTCTGCGAGGCGAGCTGAGGGATCTGCTCTGTCGTCAGCACGAACGCGAAAAGATAAGCGTTCGCGATGATGAACATGAGCATTGCCGTAACTTTGGCGCTCTCGGTCAGGACTTCGGGCACGGCCTTGAGCTTGATGTCCCCATAGAGGAACACAGCTACGACGAACGCATAGACCGCCGAGACTGCCGCGGCTTCGGTCGGTGTGAACACACCCGCGTAAATTCCGCCGAGAATAATTACGAGCAGCAGTAAGCCCCAGAACGCATCGCGCCCGGCGCGAATCGTTTCTTTGAGTGTCGCCTTGGGCTGGCGCGGAAGATTCTGTTTCTTGGCGATGACCGCGACGGTCGTCATCATGACGATCGTCAGCAGGATGCCCGGCAAGAGGCCCGCGATGAACAGATTACCGATCGAGGACTCGGTCACGGCGCCGTAGATGACCATGACGATCGACGGCGGAATCAGAATACCGAGCGTTCCCGCGTTACAGATGACGCCGGCTGCAAATCGCGGGGTGTAACCCGAGTTGATCATGCCGCCGATCATGACGCTGCCGACGGCAACGACGGTTGCCGGTGCGGAGCCCGAAACGGCGGAGAAGAACGCGCACGCGAGCAGCGCGGCCATCGCGAGTCCACCACGGAAGTGACCGACGAGCGCGTTCGCAAAAGCAATCATGCGTTTTGCCACACCGCCCGTCGTCATGAACGTCGCAGCCGTAATGAAGAATGGAACGGCCAGCAGTGGGTAGATCTGCATCGTGTGGAAGAAGCGCTGCGCGAGCGACAGCAGCGACTGATCGGCGAACAGCAGAATCGTCGTGATGCTGCCGAGCCCGAGGGAGATACCTACCGGAATGCCCATCGCCAGGCATGCGAAAAGAACGAGCAAAAGGACGATGGCACTCATGAACTATTCTTCGCGTATATGTGGCGCGGACTCGCGTTCCCCGAAGCCTGCGGCTGCGCTGTCCTTATCCAAGACGCGCCAGCCGACCTGCAAGAATCGAATCGCGAGCAGGCCGAAGCCGATCGGCAGAATGCTCGTGAGCAGCCATCGCGGAAGCGGAATGTCGCGCGCGTTGTTGCCAAGCATCATGAGCCGGTCCACGAATATGGCGCCGCCATAGATCATGAGCGCGCAGTAGACGACGCACAGTCCGATAGCCGTGAGCATGACGATGCGCCGCGTGACGGCCGGCAACTTACTGACGAGAAGGTCTACGGCAATGTGTGCGCGCTCGCGCACGCAATAGGACATGCCGATGAGCACGAGCCAGGCAAACGTGTAAGTCGTCGCCTCGAGTGACCAGACCCAGCCTGTGCCGAAGATGTAGCGCAGGATGACCTGAATGAACGTCAGCAGCGTCATGAACGCGAGCGCAGTCGCCATGAAGACTTCCTCGAGTCGATCGAGAAAGTCGTGGATACGCGCAACGATCGCGTTCATGCGAAGTGTCCGATGAGCTGATTTAGCGAGGGGCTATGGCCGCGACGCAATTGCAGCGTCGATCAGATCCGTGCCGATGTCGTCCGAAAACTGATCCCAGACCGGGCGCATTGCCTCCTGCCATGCCGTGAGCTCCTCATCGCTGAGCTCGAGAATCTCGGTGCGGCCGGACTCGGCGATATTCGCGCGTGCGTCCTGATTGATCTCAGCCGACCGCGCGTTACCCCAGGCCGTGACCTCGGCCATCGTCTCCTCGAGCCCCACGCGTAGGTCATCGGGCAGCGACTGCCAGAATTGCGGGTTCACGGCGACGAGGTAACCGATGTAGCCGTGGTTGCTCGCGGTCATGTACGGTTGCACCTCGAAGAACTTCGAGGAGTAGATGTTCGACCACGTGTTTTCCTGTGCGTCGATCGCACCGGTCTGCAGGGCCTGGTAGACCTCCCCGAACGCCATTTTCTGGGGGTTTCCNNATTGCCGCCGATCTGCAGCACCTGCGCCTGCAGCACGTCGGACTCCATGATGCGGAACTTCAGGCCATCGGCATCTTCCGGTGCCCTAAGCTCGCGCGGACCGGAGAGCTGCTTCATGCCGTTGTGCCAGAACCCCAGCCCGAGGAAGCCCCGGTCGGCGATCTCGGTCAACGTTGCCCGACCTGCGGGGCTCGCCTGGAACGCCTCGACGGCTTCGAGGCTCGGGAATAGAAACGGTAGATCGAACACCTGATACGAATGGGTGAGGCGATCGAACTTCGACAGCGACACGGCGATCATCTGAATCTCACCGAATGCCAGGGCCTCGAGCGAGTCGTCATCGTTCATGAGCTGGCTCGATGGGTACACCTCGACCACGACGCGTCCCGGGAAGCGTTCCTCGGCGAGCTCTTTGAAGCGCTGTGCGGCCTGTCCTTTCGGCGTCCCAGGCGCTGTCACGTGCGGGAATTTGATGAGGTAGACCTGATCCTCCGCAGCTTCTCCGCCGCCGCCTGCACCACCACCGCAGCCAGCGATGAGCGCGCTCGCGGCCACGACTGCTGCGAGGCGGAGCGCGCCGCGCACAAATGAATCTCGTGAAAAAATGGCCGAATCGAAGTTCATAGTCCTACCCCTTACGTATTCCTTTTAGGCTCTTGGGAGCATGGCGCGGCCTTGCGGCTCGGCATCTTTGGGACCCCTGTCACGGCTGTGAGCTCAGGCAGTCGCCAAGAACGCCAGCCACATAGTATAGCCCCGAAACCGCCCTGGGCGCCGTGAGCCCTCGCTATTCTGCAAACGATTGCATAAACTTACCCCAGTTGGGGAGCACTAAGCAACCGCCGGGGCGTTCGTTGGGCTCGTCGGCGGATCGGAGCAAAGGGAAGCACGCGTGGCGCTGTCTTGGGAGGAATGGATCGTAATCTGCATTGCGCTCGTCGCCGGCGGTCTCACGAAGGGACTCACGGGCTTGGGGCTACCCATGGTCGCAATTCCGATCATGGCCGCGTTCTTAGGCGTCGAGCGGGCCGTGCTGATCATGATCGTGCCGACGGTCGCGCTCAACGTCTGGCAGGCCTGGACCTACCGCGACTGCGTCGACGACATGCCGGAGATGCGGCGGCTGCTGTTACCGGGCCTTCCCGGCGCCGCGCTCGGCGCGGGGGTCTTGTATCTGACGCCGGATCGCTGGCTTGCGACCGGCCTTGCGCTATGGATCAGTTCTTATCTCGTGTTCAGGCTCGTACATTCGGATTTCGCGTTGTCGATGTCGGCGCGTCGTCGGCTCGCACCCGCGACGGGTTTCGCCGCCGGGGCGATGCAGGCGGCCACAGGCATTTGCGCACCGGTTATCGCGCCGTACCTCGATGCGCTCGGACTGACGTCGCGCTCGTACGTGTTCGCAATCTCGACGGCGTTCTCAGCGTTCGCGGGGGCACATTTTCTCGTGCTGCTGGCGTTGCAAGCCTATTCGGTCGAGCAGCTGATCGTGAGCTTCATCGCGCTGATCCCGGGTATCCTGGCGATGCGCCCCGGGATGTGGTTGCGCGAGATCGTTGCGCAGAGCGTGTTCACGTTCGTCATACGGACGGTCCTCGCGGTCATGGCCGTACGTCTGATTTACGGGGCGTGGTTCAGTGGGTAAGCCTTTGGTCAGCGCGATTTACGCTAGAATACGGCGGCTGGCGCCGCCGCGGCTGCGGGCCGAACGGTCCAACCAGGCGCGAAAACATCGTCTAAAGCGGTCCAGTCAGGAGTAGTCAGTGCCCACGTATATCTATGAATCGATGCCGAGCGATGGGCGTGCGCCCGAGCGCTTCGAGGTGTTTCAGCGCATGACGGACGAGCCGCTCACGACGCATCCTGAGACGGGCGAGCCGGTACGGCGCATCGTCACGGGTGGACTCGGGCTCATGGGCAAACCAATCCGCCGCAGCACGGTCGTGAACAAGAACCTCGCGGCGGCCACACCGTGCGGCTGCAGCAAGAGCGCGCTTGCGGCGATGGCGGCTGCGAAATTGCCGCTCGAGAAACGCCCGAAACCACAGACCTGTAGCCACGGGCACGGTCATAGTCATGGTCACGGCCGGAGTCGGTCGGGCCACAAGCACGATCATTGATCGAGAACTTTTCGACTTGAGTTTGGAGAGCCACGCTAATGGCCACGAGTACTGAAAACGATCTTGCGCCGAACTGGAACTGGGACCGACCGATCGCCTCGCCAGGGCGAATGAACGTCGACTTCGAGGAGCGCGTCAACTTCGATCGCCTGCGCCGCTATCGCCTCGCTCGCACACGCGAGGCGCTCAAAGCGTCGGGTCTCGGTTCCGTGCTGTGCTTCGACAACAACAACGTTCGCTACATCACGGGCAGCGTCATCGGTGAATGGTCGCGCGACAAGATTTGCCGCTACGCAATGCTGACGGGCAACTCCGAGCCCTACATCTGGGACTTTGGCTCGGCGGCGACGCACCATCGTATGTTCGCCCCGTGGCTCGAGCCGGATCGCTGCAAGGCCGGCATGCTCGGGCTGCGTGGTGCCGTTGCGCCCGATGCCGGCTTGTTCAAGCAAGCCGCCGAGGAAATTGCGAGACTGCTCAAAGAGGACGGTGTGGCCAACATGCCCGTCGGTGTCGACGTCAGTGAGCCGCCCATGCTCGAGGCCCTCAAAGCTGCGGGACTCGACGTCCGTGACGGGCAGCAGGTCATGCTCGATGCGCGTGAGATCAAGAGTATGGATGAGATCGTGTTGCTGAACACGGCCGCATCGATGGTTGATGGCACGTATCAGCTCATTGCCGAGGAGCTAAAGCCCGGCGCACGTGAGAACGAGCTCGTCGCGCTCGCGAATTACCAGCTGTATGAAGCCGGCTCCGACGACGTCGAGGCGATCAACGCCGTCTCGGGCGAGCGCTGCGCCCCGCATCCGCACAACTTCACCGATCGCATGTACCGGCCAGGCGATCAAGCGTTCTTCGACGTGATCCAGGCGTACATGGGTTATCGAACGTGCTACTACCGCACGCTGAACGTAGGCTCGGCGACCCCGGCGCAACGCGACGCCTACCGCCGTGCACGAGAGTGGATCGATATCGCGATCGAGCTCGTCAGGCCGGGGATGACGACCGACAAGATCGCGGAGCGTTGGCCCGAGGCCAAAGAGTTCGGTTTCGCGAACGAGATGGAGGCCTTCGGTCTGCAGTTCGGCCACGGACTCGGTCTGGCGCTGCACGAGCGTCCGATCATCAGCCGGCTCGTCTCGCTCGACAATCCATTCGAGATCAAGGAAGGCATGGTCTTTGCGCTCGAGACCTATTGTCCGGCGGCCGATGGAAACGGCGCCGCACGTATTGAGGAAGAGGTCGTCGTGACGGCGGATGGCTGCAAAGTCATCACGCTGTTCCCGGCACAAGAGCTCTTCATTGCTAACGAATATTGAGGTCGATATGGAGCAGGGATTTCTCACACAGACCTTACCGGGTAGCGGCGGCGACGTTGTCGCGATCGATAACGAGTTGCGGCTTAAGCTCTACCGCATGATGTCGCGCGCGCGGCAGATGGAACAGCGCGCTTACGATCTGTTCATGCAAAATCTCGTCAAGGGCACGAGCCACTTGGCGCTGGGTCAAGAAGCCGTGTCTACCGGCTTCGCTGCGGCCATGAGCCCGGACGATTACACGTTTTGCACGTACCGCGGTCACAACCATACTTTACTCAGGGGCGCGTCGATGACGGGCATCCTCGGCGAGCTCATGGGACGCGACTGCCGGGCTCATGCGCGGCAAGGGCGGCTCGATGCATCNNCGGCTCAGTATCGCGGGACCAAGCAAGTCGCCGTGTGCTTCTTCGGTGACGGCACGACGAACATCGGTGCGTTTCACGAGGCGCTGAACTTCGCCGTGATCTGGAAGCTCCCCGTCGTGTTCGTTTGCGAGAACAACATGTACATGGAATACACGCCGATTGACGCCGTAACGGCAGTCGAAAACCCGGCGGCCGATCGGGCGGAGGCCTACGGGCTCGAGCCTGTCATCATCGACGGTAACGATGTCGAGCTCGTCTTCGAGACTGCAGCCGGAGCCTTCGCGCGCGCACGCGCCGGCGACGGGCCGAGCCTCATCGAAGCCAAGACCTACCGCCACGGCGGACACTCGCGAGCGGACCCTGGCAAATACCGCCCGGACGAGGAGGTCGCGGCATGGCTCGAGCGCGACCCGTTGCCGCGTTATCGCCAGCGCCTGATCGGGCTCGGGCTCGACGAAGCCGACATCGATGCGATCGAGAAGGAAGTCGAAGCCGAAGTCGACGAGGCGACGGAGACGGCCAGGAACTCACCTGCGGCCGATGTCGATGTTGTCGACAAGGACGTTTGGGCCGACGGCGGCTCGGACTGGCGCAACTAGAAGGACGATCGGTCCCGTCGGGCCGGTCAGACACAGTGCTTTAGTGACTCGCGGCTCGCACGTGCGGCTCGCGGCATAGGGAACACAAGCAATGCAGACACAACTTTATATCGGCGGCCAATGGCGGCCTGCCTCCGATGGCGCGACGTTTGCCATCACCGATCCTGCGACCGAGGAGACGATCGCCGATGTTGCGAGCGCAACGGTCGATGACGTCGTCGAAGCCGTCGAGGTTGCGCACGAGGCTGGGCGCGAATGGGCGCAGCGCGCGCCACGCGAGCGCGCGGAGATTCTGCGCAAGTGCTGGGAACTGCTCTGCGCACGCCAGGACGAGATCACCGAGTACATCATTCGTGAGAACGGTAAGGCGATGCCCGATGCGCGCGGCGAGACGGCCTACGCGCTCGAGTTCTTCCGCTGGTATGCGGAGGAGACCGTGCGCAACTACGGCGAGATTCTGACGGCGCCGAGCGGCGACAAGCGCATCGTCGTGCTGCGCCAGCCCATCGGTGTCAGCGTGCTCGTGACGCCATGGAATTACCCAGCCGCGATGGNNACGGCACCGAACGGCGACAAGCGCATCATCGTGCTTCGCCAACCGATCGGTGTCAGCGTGTTGGTCACGCCGTGGAATTACCCGGCCGCGATGGCGACGCGCAAGATCGCCCCGGCACTCGGCGCGGGTTGTCCTGTTATCTTGAAACCCGCCTCGGATACGCCGCTGACGGCGTTGCTGATCGCCGAGATCATTGCCGAGGCCGGCGTGCCTGACGGTGTCGTCAACGTCGTTCCGTCGCGGCGCTCGGGCGAGGTCGTCAGTGCGATGCTGCATCATCCGCTCGTGCGCAAGCTGTCGTTCACGGGCTCGACCGAGGTCGGGCGTGCGCTTCTCAAAGAAGCCGCCGATTGCGTGCTCAACACGTCCATGGAGCTCGGCGGTAACGCGCCGTTC
>JABAHR010010116.1_pt3 | contig 20260 bp, 26 predicted proteins | sample 7062101 | NCBI WGS metagenome assembly JABAHR01 (sample SAMN14534553, study PRJNA622989) | marine sediment metagenome | biome: marine biome [ENVO:00000428]; feature: marine pelagic biome [ENVO:01000023]; material: deep marine sediment [ENVO:00002113] | place: India: Gulf of Kutch | collected... | reverse complement strand
CCTGTCCGCCAAGAACTACGGCCGCGCCGTTTACGAATGTCTGCGCGGCGGTCTGGACATGACCAAGGACGACGAGAACGTCAACTCCCAGCCGTTCATGCGCTGGCGTGACCGCTTCGAGTTCGTCGGTGAAGCCATCCAGAAGGCCGAGCAGGAAACCGGTGAGCGCAAGGGTCACTACCTGAACGTTACCGCTGCCACGCCGGAAGAGATGTACAAGCGTGCCGAGTTCGCCAAGGAAGTGGGTTCGCCGATCATGATGCACGACTTCCTGACCGGTGGTTTCACGGCCAACACGGGCCTGGCCAACTGGTGTCGCGAGAACGGCATGCTGCTGCACATTCACCGTGCCATGCACGCCGTGATCGACCGTCATCCGAAACACGGTATCCACTTCCGCGTGCTGGCCAAGTGCCTGCGCCTGTCCGGTGGTGACCACCTGCATACCGGTACCGTGGTCGGCAAGCTGGAAGGCGACCGTAATTCCACGCTCGGTTTCGTCGATCAGCTGCGCGAATCCTTCGTGCCGGAAGACCGTTCCCGCGGCGTGTTCTTCGACCAGGACTGGGGCTCCATGCCGGGCGTGTTCGCCGTGGCCTCCGGTGGTATCCATGTCTGGCACATGCCGGCACTGGTCACCATCTTCGGTGACGACTCCATGCTGCAGTTCGGTGGTGGTACCCAGGGTCACCCGTGGGGCAACGCCGCCGGCGCCGCCGCCAACCGTGTCGCGCTGGAAGCTTCCGTCAAGGCGCGTAACGAAGGCCGCGTCATCGAGAAGGAATCACGTGACATTCTCACCGAGGCCGCGCGTACCAGCCCCGAGCTGGCCATCGCCATGGAGACCTGGAAAGAAATCAAGTTCGAGTTCGAGACCGTTGACAAGCTGGACGTAGCGTAAGCCGCGTCCCGCAGTCAACCGCATCGCACTGACATCAAGAGGACAATTCAATGCAGAATACTGATATCGGTAATTTCGAAACCAGCAGTACGCTCGAGACCTTCGGGTTCCTGCCGAAGATGGACCAGGGTGAGATCCAGGCGCAGATTGCCTACATCATCTCCAACGGCTGGTCTCCGGCCATCGAGCACGAGCACCCGAGCCGTGCCTTCGATCACTACTGGACCATGTGGAAGCTGCCGTTCTTCGGCGAGCGTGACCTGGGCACCGTGCTGGCTGAACTGGAAGCCTGCCACCGTGCATTCCCGGATCACCACGTGCGCCTGACCGGCTACGACAACTATACCCAGAGCCAGGGTTCGGCATTCGTCGTATTCGAGGGACGTGGCTGAGACGCAAGCGCTATCCATGCCTGCGGAATGCAGGCGCGTAACAGGGTGAAACGTTGATTCAACGGGGTTAACAATGGCACAAACAGCGACCACACAGAGTACACGAGACCTGGTAATGGCCCGGCGCCGCGCCATGAGCAGTGGCGGCAAGGCAGCACTGGGAAATGTGTCTTCTGCAGGTTCTACGCAAACCACGGCTGCACCGGCAGTGGCGAGGTCTGCACCGGTTCCGGCAGTTGCATCGACAGCGCAGGGTTCCAGTGCGCGTTCAGCATCACTGGCGCGCCGCAAGGCGATGTCCACGCGTGGCAAGTCTGCAGTGCAGGGCACAGACCGGGTGCGTACGGCGACCGCCGGCGGCAAGCAGCCGCCTGCTGCGCAGGAGCTCCAGGCATCTCCGGCAAGCGCTGCGCCACCCGCCGCGCAACCAGCGGCCCCGGCACCTGCGCCGTCCGTGAAGCCGGCCATTGGCAACCCGCCGAGAGTCAACGTCAAGCACTCTGCGGGACGGGCCGCATCGCTGGCGCGTCGCCTGGCCACGTCATCGCGTGGCAAGGCCGGCATCAGCAAGAACGGCATGTCTGCCGCGCAGACGGCGCGTGCATCCAATCCGGATATGAGCAGTCGCGAACTGGCAAAAACGCTGCGCGAGGAGCGCAGCCGCAACGGCAAGTCGGGCAAGTGCGATTCCAGGCCCTGCGGCCGGACCCGCAAGAGGGCCGGCGGCGATACCGGCGCGGCGGCTGACCAGCCCTGGAAGGTCGGTGCCAGCGAGACGGCGGAAGGCCAGACCGTTACCGGCACCATGGTGGGCCGCAGCCCCAGCGTGACCGGCGACGAGCCGAGTACCTGCCGCACGGTAACGGGTACCGAGTACCTGGGGGCGGATATCTTTCGCAGTTTCTGCCAGAGCGACCCGTCTGCAACACACCGCAAGGTGTCGGTGACGCAGACGTCGCACGGCAACCCCGTGAGCGGTAATCGCATGGGGCGCGGCACGAATGTGACCGGCAACGAGCCAGGTACCTGCAAGCGGGTGACCGGTAACGAATATATCAGTGCCGAACAGTCACAGGCCTTCTGCGGCGAATTCCTCACCAAGGGGCCGCGCAAGGTTACCCAGAGCGGGACCGCCAAGGGCCTGACCATGACGGGTACCAATGTCAGTCGTTCCGAGAAAGTGACCGGCGACGAGTACGGTATGAAGCGATTGCTTACCGGCACCCAGTACAAGCAACCGGAAGACATCGGCAAGGCGCCCCGCAAGGTGGGTATGACCACTACCCTGCGTGGCGGCAGTGTCACCGGCACCATGGTCGGCCGTCGCGAGCGCATGACGGGCGATGAAGCCGGCAGCTGCAAGAACATCACTGGTGACGATTACGTGGGCCAGGAACAGTACAGCGGGTTCTGCAACACCGCCCCGCAGCCCCGGGACCGCAAGGTCGGGGTGTCCAACACGCTCAAGGGCAAGGCCGTGACCGGCACCATGACCGGCCGCTCGTCCAGCGTGACCGGCGACGAGCCGGGCAGTTGCAAGGCCGTGACGGGTACGCCGTACGCGGGTTTTGACCAGTACGAGGGATTCTGTTCGACAGACGAGGCAGCAGTTGCCAGCACCCGCACACGCCCGCTGCGCAGCACACCCGGCCCCGCGATGACCGGTCTGCAGCCCGGCGTGGGCGGCGTGATGACCGGCGACCGCAAGGGCGCCTGCGAACCGGTATCCGGTACGCCGTATGTCGGCGCCGACCAGTTTGCCGATGCCTGCCCGGCTACCCCGGCTGATACCGCCAGCCCGGATTTCCCCCGGGCGATGGGCACCGCGCCCTGGCAGCAGTTCAGCGTGCAGTCGCCCTCGGGCGGTGCGCAGGCTGCGCTGGGTTCCACGGGCGTCACCGGCAACCGTTACGAGGCGGGCCATATTACCGGTCCGTTCGGCATGGCTACCGGCAAGGTCACCGGCACCGAGGAAGCCCGTTTCGGCCAGGGCGCGGTGGCCGAAGGGCTGCGCCCGGTTGTGGCCGGGGAACTGGAAGGGCGTGTCAAGTCGCGCATCACCGGCGAAGGCCAGGATGCCGGCCTGAAGATTACGGGTGACGACTGGGAACGCAACCAGCATGTTACGGGTACCGAGGGGCGCTCCGCGAACCTGCGCAACCCGACCATGCGCATGGGCATGGCGTCTGCAATGAAGGTGGAGCAGAAACGCAACGAGGAGCTGCCGGTGCCGAGCAGCAAGGTGACCGGCAGCAGTGGCAACACGGAAAAGGGATCACTGATTACCTATTCGGGAGGTGCTCGCGGCTAGCGCGCGATCCGGTCTGCCATGTTGAGCGCACGTAACAGGAACAGCCGATCCATGTCACGGCGAGCCGCCGCCGCACCGCGGCGCCGTCCCGGTGACAGGACACCGTCCAAGACGTCGCCGGGCGGCAGCGTCGCGACACCGGCCGTGCGCCCGTCGACAAGGCACCCGCTGGCGCGCGGCGACGAGAATGCCCGGCTGTTCAGCTACGAAAGCAGCGTCAAGGAGGCCTTCGATTGCATCGTGCCGACGCTCAGGCAGATTTCCGCCCTGCAGCACGAGGCCGACTTCGTGCCACAGGCGCAAAAGTTTGCGCGCGCCCACCTCGGTTTTGAACTGCCGCAGGTGCTGCTCGAGGACGCCTGGGTCGAACAGCTCGATATGCGCAGCCTGTTTGCCTGGTGCGTGTTCGAGACCTATCACCGCTTCTGTGACGAGGTGTTCACGCGCGACCCGCTGGGAGACAACAGCGAAGAGCAGTTCCAGGCCCTGCTGCAGGACTGCGGTTTCCACCTGCTGGACGTGTCGCCCTGCGCGGACGGCCGCCTGGCGCACGTGATTCGCTATGTATTACGCCTGCCCTACAAGGCGGTGCGCCGCCGCTCCTACGCCGGCGCAATGTTCGACATCGAGGACAGCCTCGAGAAATGGGTGAAGACCGAGCTGGTGCGCTACCGCGAGGGCAAGCCGAACACCGCGGACGAGCCGACGCGTTACCTGAAGGCCGTTGTCTACCATCACAGTTCGGTTGATCCGCAGCACGAAGGCTGTGCCGCGCATGGTTCCGATACGCAAATGGCCGCGCAGGGCGGACTCGATCGCCTGACGGGCTTTCAGCAGGCCGTGCAGAACACGCATTGCTGCGGCGCATCCATCGATTGCCTGCTGATCGGCATGGACACGGATACCGACGCCATCCGCATACACATGCCGGATGCAAATGGTTCGATCGATCTGGAAAACTATATCGACAGCCTGGAAGTGTACGACGCGACGCTTGGCATGAACGCCGGCCAGGCGCAGCAATGGATCGGCGAGCATGTCAGCAGCAAGGGTGGCGCCGGCCTGTCAGCGGGCATGGCAAGGTTCATCGCCCACCTGCTGACCAATAATATTTCGCAGGTCGAATATGTGCGCGGCTACTATGGCGGCCATTACAGCGACATCGGCCATGCCGAGCGCTTCATCGGTGCCGGCATCGGCTTCGAGGAGGTGCAGCTGCGCAACCTGACGTTCTTTGCCTACATGAACACGGTCGAGGAAGCGGCCGCGGACCTGGATGTCGGCATCAAGATTTTTACCGGCTTGAACGTGTCGCACGGCCTGCCGGTTCCGATCGTGGTGCGTTTCGATTATCACGGCAAGGTGCCGGGTGCGCGCGAGCGCGCGGAACAGCACTGCCGGAGAGTGTCGGATGCCCTGCATGCGCGCTACCGCGAGCTGAGCGAACGCGGCCTGCTGCACACCCTGCAGGTGGTGCGTGACATCAGCGCGGCCGGCCGGGTTGAAATACTGGATTGTTCCGTAAAGACAGCCGCAGCGGCGGGAGCGCACTGATGAAGATCTGCCAGGTAGAAAAGCCGCTGGTCGCCACCAACCGCATACCGGGACTGGAGCACAAGCACATGAAGGTGGTACGCGACGGCAGTACGCAGATGGTGGCGGTCGACGTCGTCGGTGCCAAGCCGGGTGACTGGGTGATCTGCGTGGGCAGCTCCGCCGCGCGCGAGGCGGCCGGGAGCCCGAAGTACCCGAGTGACTTCACCATTGTCGGCATCATCGACAACTGGGTGCCGGAAGAGGTGGAAGGCTGATGGAGATCATGCAGGCAGAGCAGACGCTGGTATGTACGAACCGCTCCCCCGGTTTGCAGCACACGAGCCTGCGGGTATTGCGTGACCGTACCGGCAAGGTCCAGGTCGCTGTCGATCCGGTCGGTGTGCGTCCCGGGAACTGGGTATTCACCATGAGCGGTTCCGCGGCGCGTTACGCCACCGGGAATTTCGAGGTCCTTACCGATCTCACCATCGGCGGCATTATCGATTTCTGGGAGGCTGAAAACGATCAGTCGACCCGTGAAACTGTAGCAACGGGTTAGTCGTTGTAGGTTTTTTTACAAGTATGTTTTTCAAGTCAACAACCTAGGAGATAGTAAGATGGCAAATGACAATTACGGCATTGCACTCGGTATGATCGAGACCCGCGGGCTGGTTCCTGCTATTGAAGCGGCGGATGCCATGACCAAGGCAGCCGAAGTCCGCCTGATCGGTCGTGAATTCGTCGGTGGTGGTTACGTGACCGTGCTGGTCCGTGGCGAAACCGGCGCTGTCAACGCAGCGGTTCGTGCCGGTGCCGATGCCTGCGAGCGTGTCGGCGACGGCCTGGTGGCTGCGCACATCATTGCCCGCCCGCATCGCGAAGTCGAGCCGGTTCTGCCGACTGGCAGTAGCGCGGGCAGTGCTGCTGCTGCCTGATAGCAGGCAGTTTTTACCCAACAGATCAAACAGGAGAAATCGACCATGGCCAACGAAAAATTTGGCATTGCACTGGGTATGATCGAAACCCGCGGGCTGGTTCCCGCCATCGAGGCGGCGGATGCCATGACCAAGGCCGCCGAGGTTCGCCTGATCGGGCGCGACTTCGTCGGCGGCGGTTACGTCACGGTCCTGGTGCGTGGTGAAACCGGTGCTGTCAACGCAGCGGTGCGAGCAGGTGCAGATGCCTGCGAGCGCGTTGGTGACGGTCTGGTAGCTGCGCATATCATTGCCCGTCCGCATCGCGAAGTTGAACCCGTGCTGAGCGAATCAGGTGGCAATCGACCGCAGCGCAGCTGACAGTCGTGGTCGCTTAACGACTGATTGATCTGACTTCATGTCAATTGCCAGTGCTGATCAGCGTGTTCTCGGCTACCTCGGCCGCGGTCTGAGCCTGGAGCTCTCCGCGGTACAGCTCTACACGACACAGGCGAGGCTTGTGGATACGTGGGGGCTGGCCGAGGTGGCCGGGAAGCTGAGCGCTGAAGCCAGTGAAGAGCTCGGGCATGCCGAACGGATTATCAGCCGGATGCTTGCCCTGGGCGTCGCTCCGAATGCATCGCAGCTGCGCCCGGTTGCCCTGGGTAGCGATCTGCGGGCGTTGCTGGAGCATGACCATGCTTTCGAGGAAGAGCTTGTGGCCCTTTATTCGGAGGCATGCAGCCACTGCGCGCGCATTGGAGACCAGGATAACCGGTTGTTTTTCGAGGCATTGCTGGCCGAGGAGCAGGCGCACGCCGTTACCCTGAAGGACTGGTTGCAGCAATTGCAATAGGCGGGTAATCGGTGTTGAATAGCAGGGTCAGCTATTGCGGAGGCGAGCGATGAACCAAGAGTGGCAGGAGCGCACCCGGCCCGTACGCCTTGAGCGGCGCTATGAGTTCCGGGATTACAGCGCATTGCGGGATTTCCTGGACCGGGCTGCCGAGTTGTCCGAGCGCGAAGGGCTGTACCCCGATATGGGATTCGGCCGCGACTACGTGAACATCACGATTCACGTGGAAGAGGGCGCCGAAGTGCTGGGCGATGATCACCACCGCTTTGCCCGGCAGCTTGACGAGCTCGCCAGCGCAACCACTCACTGAGCGTATCCCGGTATGCCCGTAATTGCCGTAGTCGGCAACAAGGGTGGTGCAGGTAAAACCACACTCAGTGTCAACCTGGCCGCCGGACTGTCCCGCCTGGGGCGGGTCGCCGTTCTCGATGCCGATCCGCAGGGATCGTCATTGCAGTGGCACGAACTCGCCGAGATGAGCGATTCGATTTCCGTGTTTGCCGCCACGGCAGCCCTCCCGGCGCTGGTGCGTGAACTGAACGCATCATTCAATTTCCTGATTGTCGATTGCCCGCCTTCTGTACAGGCACCGCAGACAATCGACGTCCTCAAGGTCGCCGACCTGGCGTTGATCCCGGTGCAGCCGTCACCGGTTGATCTCTGGGCGACCGTACACATCGAACAAGCCATCAGCAATGCCCGCGTCGTGAATAACGAACTCCGGTCCATGCTGGTGATCAACCAGCTGGAGACACGCACCACCCTGTCACGCGTGGTGCGCGAGGCGCTGAAGGAAATTTCACTGCCGGTTGCCAGGACCGCCCTGCGCAGGCGCGCGGTCTACCGCAACAGCGCACTGGAAGGCAAGACCGTTTATGAAATGGGCGCGCGCGGTGCCGCCGCTGCCGAGGAACTGGAACAACTGATTCAGGAGGTAACCGCCTAATGGCAACCGCAGACAAGGCCAAGCAACGGCTGCTCGACTCCATGCGCAAGAGCAAGGCTGGCGCCGCCAAAAAGCCGGCCGCCGCTAGCCGCCCCAAGGCCGCCAGAAAGACGGCTGCCCGCCGGGCCCCGGCAAAGGCGGCGCAGCAGCGGCGCACCGCCGGCGCTGCTGCCATGACGGCCGTTACGCAGTGCACCAGTGACGATCCCTACCAGAGCCCCGGCCGGATCTGGCCTGATTGAATACACCGATAACGATCATTCCTTATCTATACATTGCCTGAAAAACATATATAATCATATATGTATGGGGTTGCATGGTCCTGTCCCGAAGCAGCCGTTGTGACCAGGCAAAGCCCGTATAACTCCATGCAATGACCCGTGCTGCCCGGTTACAGGGTGATCCCATGTCTGCCCCGGAAGATTCCAGCTACAGCCCGCACATGAGCATGCCGAACTACCTGATTCGGCATGCCACCCTGCGGCAGTTGCAGGTGTTCGAGGCAATTGTCCGGCTGGGCAGTTTCACGCGCGCGGCCGAAGAGCTGTTCCTGACCCAGCCCACCGTTTCCATGCAGACCAGGAAACTGGCCGATATCCTGGGCCTGGAGCTGTTCGAGCATGTCGGTCGGAATATCACGCCGACCGAGGCCGGTATGGAGCTGTACTCGGCCTGTCGCCAGGTGTTCGAGTCGCTTACCAACCTCGAGATGAAAGTTGCCGACCTCAAGGGTTTGAAGCGCGGCCACCTGCGCATCGGGGTGATCACCACGGCCAAGTACCTGGCACCGGAGATGCTGGGAGAGTTCAGCAGGCTGTATCCGGGTATCGAGCTGTCGCTGAAGGTGACCAACCGCGAGCGCATCATCGAGCGCCTGCTCGCCAACGAGGATGACCTGTACATTACCGGTTTGCCGGACGAGGAGCTGGACGTCGAGGCGTTCCCGTTCGCCCCGAACCCGCTGGTCGTCATCGCGCCGCGCGAGCATCCGCTGGTCGGCAAGAAAAACGTCTCCCTGCAGGAAATCAGCGATGAGCCCTTCATCATGCGTGAACCCGGGTCCGGCATCCGTGATGCGACCCTGCGCGTGTTCAATGCACATGGCTGCCGCCCCAAGGTGCGCATGGAGCTGGGCAGCAACGAGGCCATCAAGCATGCCGTGGTCGGCGGCCTGGGGCTGTCCGTATTGTCGCTGCACACCCTGCTGCTGGAGGGTAGTGGAGGTGCCGTGGCGATCCTCAATGTCAAGGACTTCCCGATCATGCGCCAGTGGTACATTGTCTATCCGCGCGGCAAGGAACTGTCGCTGGTGGCGCGCACCTTCCTGGAGTTCGCCATTGACAGCGAGGACATGATCCACGAACGCATGGAATCGCTGTGGCCCGGGATGAAGCATATCCTGCGCAAGCCGAAGAAGGCGGCGCGGCGCAGCAAGAAGAAGGCTGTCAGAAAAAAGTAATACCAGGGCACCAGCGAGATAACCGGTGCGGCTGGCCACGGCGAATGGCATGCAACTGTTCAACGAAATAAACCTGCGCAATATCCGGGGCGATGTATTCGGCGGTATTACGGCCGCGGTGATTGCCCTGCCCATGGCACTGGCCTTCGGTGTCGCCTCGGGCGCCGGGCCGGAAGCCGGCCTCTACGGCGCGATCCTGGTCGGCCTGTTTGCAGCGCTGTTCGGCGGTTCGCCCTGCCTGATGTCCGAGCCGACCGGCCCCATGACCGTGGTATTCACCGCGGTGATCGCCAAGCTGATCGCGTCCGACCCGGTCAACGGCATGGCGATGGCCTTCACGGTCGTTGTGCTCGCCGGACTGTTCCAGATCCTGCTGGGCGTCATGCGTCTCGGCAAGTATGTCACGTTGATGCCCTACAACGTGGTGTCCGGTTTCATGTCCGGCATCGGCATCATCCTGATCATCCTGCAGCTTGCGCCCTCGCTGGGCGAGCCCGTGCCGGCCGGCGGGGTCATCGGCGTGCTGGAGAATCTGCCGGAACTGGTGGCCGGCATACAGCCGCGCGAAGCCCTGCTGGCCGGAACCACGCTCGTCATCCTGTTCCTCATGCCCGGCCGGCTGAGTCGCTACGTTCCGGCGCAGCTGGCCGCGCTGGTCGTCGTCACGCTGGCTTCCCTGATGTTGTTCGATCTGGATGACGTGCGCCGGATCGGAGCAATACCGACAGGGCTGCCGGAGTTCAGGCTGCCGGTATTCAGCATCGAGCAGTGGCAGATCATACTGGTCGACTCGGTCGTGCTCGGCGTACTCGGCTGTATCGATGCGCTGCTCACCTCGGTGGTGGCCGACAGTCTCACGCGGCAGGAACACAATTCCAACAAGGAACTGTTCGGGCAGGGTATCGGCAACGTCGTGTCGGGCCTGTTCGGCGGCCTGCCGGGCGCGGGTGCGACCATGGGCACGGTGGTGGCTATCCAGGCCGGTGCGCGCAGTGCCCTGGCCGGGCTGGTCAGGGTGGCAATACTCGTCGTGGTGGTGCTGTGGGCGGCGGACCTGACGGCCGTGATCCCGCTTGCCGTACTGGCGGGCATCGCGCTGAAGGTCGGCATCAACATCATCGACTGGAATTTCCTCAAGCGGGCCTACCGCATCTCGCCGAAGGGCAGCATGGTCACCTACGGGGTCATCCTGCTGACCGTGTTCGTCGACCTCATCGTCGCCGTTGGTATCGGCCTGTTCGTCGCCAACGTGATGACGGTGATGCGTCTCTCGGAACTGCAGGCGGCCGATGTGAAGGCGGTGACCGATCCGGACACTACCGATATCGATTTGACGCCCTACGAGAGGGACATGCTGCAGGAGGCCGGCAACAAGGTGCTGCTGCTGTACATGCGCGGATCGATCATCTTCGGCGCCTCGCGTGCCATCAGCCGCAAGAACTCGGAAGTCGAGGGGCGCGAGGCGCTTATCGTCGACATGACCGATATGAAGCATCTCGGCGTATCGTCCGCCCTGGCGCTGGAACAGGCCATCCTGGACATGCTGCGGGCGGGCAAGTCCGTGTACGTGGCCGGTGCCGGGGAGCAGCCGCGCAGGCGCCTGCAAAACCTCGGCGTGCTCGAACACATACCGCCCAGGCACTTCGTGGACACCAGGGCCGGCGCGCTTGAACTTGCCGTGTTCGGGCCGGGCGGTACCGCCAGTGCAGAAAAGGAAGACGAAACGGAAAACGCGTGATTAGGGGGTCAGAGCACAATTTTCCCTAATATTCCATAGCAGGAATATTAGGGAAAATTGTGCTCTGACCCCTACCAGATACCGCTCAGCATGGCGATGCCGTGTGCGTTGTGTTCGATCGCCGTCTGCAGCAGGTCCGCTTTCATGCCGCCCAGGGCGTAAACGGGCATAGGCAGCTGGCGGCAGGCATCGGCAAAACCGTCCCAGCCCAGCACCGGCGCGCCCGGGTGTGACTGCGTCGGCAGCACCGGCGACAGTACGGCGAAATCCGCACCCAGGCCGGCCGCCTTCAGCAGTTCCTCGCGGTCGTGGCAGGAAGCCGCCCACGACATGCCGGTGACGGGCGGCATGTCCCTGTCCATGAACTGTGCAGTTTGCAGGTGTACGCCGTCGGCGCCCGTTTCCCTGGCCAGCGCGATATCGCCGTTGACCATGACGCGTGCATGCTGCGCGTGGCACAGCCTGACCACATCCTGCACGAAGCGGCGCAGGGTATAGGCATCCATGTCCTTTTCCCGTACCTGTACGAGTCGCACGCCGTTTTGCAGTGCAGCGCGCAGGCGCACCATGAAGGTGTCGATGCCGAATTTGCCGGCCTGCGTGATGGCATAAACCGGCGGCAGTTGCAGTGCACCCAGTATGGCGTGGTTGGCGGGCAGCAACGGTGTGACGTCGACGTTATACGGATCCTGCCAGCTGAGTCGCTGGTCTTCCCTGCCGTGCGGTTCGCCGCGCCAGCCGCTGACGCGGAACAGCTGCAGGCGCGCCGTCGCATGCGGATAGCTGTAACTGCGCGTTATCCACGGGTATGCATGGTCGATGTCGATATGCAGTTCCTCGTGCAGCTCGCGCGCCAGCGCGTCGGCGGGTGTTTCCCCCGGCTCGATCTTGCCGCCCGGAAATTCCCAGTAACCTGCCATGGGCTTGCCGGGCGGTCGCTCGGCAAGCAGCACCTGGCCGTCGGCGCGCATGATGACGCCGACGCTGACGTCGATTTCGGCAGGCATGTTCATGGCGGTCGTCGTTACCGGGTGGCTTGAGCGTGGCGGCGTGCGCGCCTGCTCAGTCGTCATGATCCAGGCTGGCGTCCCAGCCGGCCGCGCGTGCCCTGTCGAAGGCCTCGCGCTGGATGCGCAGGTAACGTTCGCGGATATCCTCGGGCAGCTGGTTGACCTGGTGTCCGTATTTCTCCCATTCGACATGGGTCTGGTTCCACAGGTTTTCCAGTCGCTGCGTGTCCCAGCCTGCGCAGGTCTCGGTTTCCGGGATGATGCCGAATGCCCAGGCATCGCGGATGATACGACCGGCAACGGTCATGCCGCCGTCGATGTCCTTGTCGATGCCTGCATAGGGTTTTTTCGATGAGCGCATGCAGAAATTATATCTTCAGAACGGCTGCGACCGGAACTCCGGGTGCTATGATCTGCAGCATGCAATACCCGACAGGAGCAGCTTGATGGCCGGAATGACCACCATGCCGGACCCGGCGCAGGCATTGCCCGGGCGTGACGAGGTGATGCCGGTGCCGGATCGGCATTACGTGAATGGCCACCCGCTCCGGCCGCCGTTCCCGGAACGGCTGCAGCAGGCGCTGTTCGGCATGGGCTGTTTCTGGGGTGCCGAGCGCCGCTTCTGGGAGCAGCCCGGCGTCTACACCACGGCCGTCGGGTATGCCGGCGGCTACACGCCCAACCCGTCCTACCAGGAAGTCTGTACCGGCATGACCGGGCACAACGAGGTGGTGCTGGTGGTGTTCGATCCGTCCGTGGTGTCCTACGAGGCCTTGCTGAAAGTGTTCTGGGAGGCACACGACCCGACCCAGGGGATGCGCCAGGGCAACGATGTGGGTACCCAGTACCGCTCCGGCATCTATGTTTATGGCGCAGACCAGCGCCGCCTGGCAGAGGCCTCGTACCAGCGCTACCAGGCATGCCTGGCGGAGCACGGCCGGGGCGCGATCAGCACGGAAATCATCGCTGCGCCCGACTTCTACTATGCCGAGGACTATCACCAGCAGTACCTGGCGAAGAACCCGCGCGGCTACTGCGGACTCGGTGGTACCGGGGTGACATTCCGCTAGCAGGCCGCACATCCAGGCATCCCGCCGCCCAGCCTAAGCCATTGGTATAAATAGATATAGTCAGCGTTCAGCAGGCGTCTGGCCAGTAATGTTTACAGTGTCAACATAATGTAGACAATGTAAACATAGGGCGCTATCCTGCAGCGCATGGCCCACGCGCAGCAAAACGGGCGCTACCATCACGGCGACCTGGTCAATGCCCTGCTGGAAAGCGCGGAGGCCCTGCTCGAGCAGCGGGGCGCCGCCGGTCTGAGCCTGCGCGCGGTGGCCCGGTCTGCGGGTGTCAGCCATGCCGCCCCGTACCGGCATTTCCGGGACAGGTCCGCACTGCTGCGGGCACTGGCCCGGCGTGGTGCCGAACGCCTGCGGCAGGCAATGACGCAGGCGTCGTCCAGGGCCGCAGGCAATCCCGAACAGCAACTGGTCGAGGCCGGCGTGGCCTATGTACAGCTGGCGGTACGGCAGCCGGAACTGTTTCGCCTGCAGTTCGGCGTGCCGCACGGGGATGAAGCGGGCGGGGCATCCGGACCGGCGGCGCGGGTGCCGCTGCAGGCGTTCGAGGAGATCACGCGCAACGGCATCGCGAGCGGCATGTTCCGGCAGCGCGATGCCGGCGAGCTGGCGCTGACGGCCTGGTCGGCGCTGCACGGACTGGCACTGCTGGCCGTCGCGGGGCAGCTGCCGGCGGCTGCCGGCCAGGATCCGGGCGCACTGGAGGAGCTGGTGCGCTCGGTCGCGAGGAACGTGATGTACGGGCTTTCACGCTAGTTGCAGCTAGCCGCCGGCGCGCGCAATCCCGCTCTGCACGGCGCTATTTCACTCCCGTGAGTGTGATAACCTTCCGCGCATGCACTTGCGCCGCCAGCTGCTCGACCGTCTTGCCGATGGCCGGTTTCATTCCGGCGAGGCGCTGGGCAGTGCGCTGGGGGTGAGCCGGATGGCGGTGTGGAAACACCTGCAGGCGCTGCGCGAGCTGGGCGTTGAGTTCGAGGTGGTGCGTGGCAAGGGCTATCGTCTGCCCGCGTCCTGCGAACTGCTGAGCGGGCGCGCGATCCGCGCCGCGCTCAGTCCGCACACCCGTGCGCAACTGGGTCCGCTGGAAGTGTTGCTGGAAGTGGACTCGACCAACAACTGGCTGCGCGAGCAGGCACGGCAGGGCATGGATTCCGGTGCGGTGTGCCTGGCCGAGCTGCAACATGCCGGACGAGGTCGGCGCGGACGCCACTGGGTGTCGCCGTTTGCCGGCAACCTGTGCCTCTCGTTGTTGTGGCGCAGCGGCCAGGGTGCCGCGGCGCTGGGCGGCCTGTCACTGGTCACCGGTATCGCCGTGCTGCGTTGCCTGCACGCACTGGGTATCCGCGACGCCGGGCTTAAATGGCCGAATGACGTGGTGATCGACGGGGCCAAGCTGGCGGGCATCCTGATCGATATGGCCGGGGAGTCCGCGGGGCCCTGCGCGGTGGTGATCGGGGTTGGCATCAACGTCAGTCTGCCGGTGTCGGCCGGGGCGGCCATCGACCAGCCCTGGACGGAACTCGCCGCGCTGCCGGGTGCCGGGACACTGTCCCGCAACCGTCTGGCCGGGGCGCTGATCGAGCAGCTGTTCGAAGTGCTGAACGGCTTCGAACAGCACGGCCTGCAACCCTACCTGGACGAGTGGCACCGGCATGACATTGCAGCCGGGCGCCCGGTCAGCCTGCAGCTGCCGCACGCCACGGTGCAGGGCATGGCGCGTGGCGTCGATGCCAGTGGCGCGCTGCTGATCGAGACCGGCAACGGCCAGCAGCAGCGCTTCCTGTCCGGTGAAGTCAGTCTGCGGGTCACGCCATGAACCTGTTGCTGGATATCGGCAACACCACGATCAAATGGGCGCAGGCGGAGGGAACGAGGCTGCTGGACAGCGGGCACGCCGCTCACCGGGACAGCGATTTTGCTGCATTGGCCGGCGCCCTCTGGCACGCGGACGAGGCGCCGCAACAGATCGTGGTGTCGAACGTTGCCGGCGCTGCGATGGCCGACAGGGTGGCTGCCTGGTCACAACGGAGCTGGGGGCTTGCCCCGCGCCTGGTGCGCGCATCGAGCCAGCTTGCCGGGTTGCGCAATGCCTACGCCCGACCCGAGACGCTCGGCAGTGATCGCTGGGCGGCCATGCTGGGTGCGCGCCTCGAACACGGCGGTGCATTGTGCGTGGTCGATTGCGGCACTGCCATTACCGTGGATTTCGTCGCAGCCGACGGTGCGCACGGGGGCGGCCTGATCCTGGCCGGCATCGACATGATGCAGCAGGCATTGCAGGGCAGTACCGCGAATCTGCGGGCGCCGGCCGGGCACGGCGCTGTTAGCCTGCTTGCGCGCAATACCGGAGATGCGATTGCCAGCGGCAGCCTGTATGCTGCGGCCGCAGCGATTGACCGGATTGCGGCAGACATTGCCGCCGCGGAGCAGGAGCCCGTCACTACGCTGCTGACAGGTGGTGATGCCGGGCGGGTTGCAGCGCTGTTGCGCACACCCGTGCATCATGATCCCGACCTGGTGCTGAAGGGGCTTGCCGTACTAAGCGAGGAGGGGTGATGCGTCACGTCGTTTATCTGCTGCTGGTTGCGAACCTGGTCTACCTGGGCTGGAACCTGCTGCCGGACGAAGCCGTTCACGACCCGTTCAGCAGGCTCCCGCCGGTACCGGATACGGCCAGTCCGCTGGTCACCCTGAAGGAGATGCAGCAGCAGTCGGCCGCATCATCCCCTGGCGGGATCGATACGCTGACAGAAAGCGAACCGCCGAGTGCCGGGCAGCCGGCCTGCAATGCACTGGGCCCGTTTGCAATCAGGGAACAACTGCAGGCAGTCAATGCACGACTGGACGGGCTGGGCATGCAGCCGCGTGAACGTGTCGTCGAGGTGAGGGAAGACAACGGTTACTGGGTATACCTGCCGGCCATGGAGCGGGTCGCAGCCCTCGGGATAGCGGGCATGCTGGATGAAAAGGGGGACAGTGACTATTTCATCGGCAGGGACAACGTCATTTCACTGGGTACCTTCCGGAATATCAGGCGCGCCGAGGTGCGCCTGGAGCAGGCCCGCAAGCTGGGGCTGGATGCCATCCTCGAGGCGCGTTTCAGGACGCACGACAGCTACTGGCTGGAATTCCGCGCAGATCCCCGGGCGGAGCAGGAGCTGTCGGCGATCCTGGGGGAACATCCGCAACTGGAACTGCACGAACTGTCCTGCCTGTAAGCGCTGCACCGGCTTCATTGCAGGATGACAGCCCATTCATTAGAATAAGAATTCCTGCCTGTTGCGGCCATCATGCCGGCGTAGCTCAGTTGGTAGAGCGCTTCACTTGTAATGAGGATGTCGGGGGTTCAAATCCTCTCGCCGGCTCCATAAATTCAGTAAGTTATAAACAAATCAATCCGCTAATCCATGACTGGGTAGCGTTTTGGGTAGCATTTCTGTCTGTTCCGGTGATTTTTTCTCAAGCCATACCCAAGCAAAGAGGGGGTAGGGGAGGGATTCCTGCGCGGGGTAATGGCTGACGACCCCTTTCCATATTTTTCGGGGATATTTTCTCTGCCAGCCTTCTCCTACCACACGAACATCCCTATCTGACACACCGAGTGAACGCTGCTAGGCAGCCTATCCTTATCCGCCGCGCCCGCTAGGGAAGCTAGGACATGCGTAGCCACCCTTCAGCGTAGCTCTGATTTATCTATGCCATGAGTGCGCCGCCAGATAACTAATAGAGGGGGGGTGGGTTCGCGGCATGGGGGGTGTAGTCTGAGTTGGTACCATATGCCTGGGGTTTTACCCCGACTTCACGGACACATCCATTAAGGCTCATAATGAGCGCGGAGGTGTGTCATGTCAAAAAGAAGAACCTACTCGACAGAGTACAAGCGTGAAGCCGTTGCCCTGGCGAATCAGCCGGGTGTAACCAAGGCCCAGATCGGTCGCGAACTGGGCATCAATCCGAACATGATCACGCGCTGGCAGCGGGAACTGGCGGCGAACGGATCGAAGGCGTTTCTGGGGCGGGGTGTGGTCCGTGATGAAGAGATCGCGGCTCTGAAGCGCGAGAATGCACGGCTCAAGAAGGAGCGGGATTTTTTACGCGAAGCGGCAACGTTCTTCGCGAGCGACCGGAAGTGAAGTACCGGGTCATTGATCGTTGCCGCGAAGCCTATCCGATACAGCTGATGTGTCGCTGCCTGCAGGTATCACCGAGCGGTTATTACGGCTGGCGTAATCGTCCGATGAGTCCACGAGCAACCGACAACCAACGTCTGCTGGAGCGCATACGCGTCCTGCATGCGGCGAGTAACGGCGTACTGGGTGCACCCCGGATATGGGAGGATCTGCGTGACGAGGGCGAGTTCTGCAGTCTGAACCGGGTGGCCCGCCTGATGCGGACCAACGCCATCAAAGGCATCCCTTGCAAGAAGCCGTATCGCAGCAAGCCTTCGGGTGACCGGCCAGCGGCTATCGAGAATCACCTGGCTCGCAACTTTGCGGCCGATGAGCCGAACACCCGCTGGGTGACCGATATCACCTACGTCCGCCTGGTCGGCGGCCTGTGGCTGTATCTGTGCGTGGTGATCGATCTGTACTCACGCCTGGTGGTGGGCTGGTCGATGAGTCGCGTCCAGGACCGGCAGCTGGTGTTGCAGGCCGTACTGATGGCGTTATGGCAGCGGGAGGCCCGGCAACCGGTTATCCTGCACTCCGACCGTGGCTGTCAGTTTACCAGTGACGAGTACCAGCGCTTCCTGAAAGGCCACAACCTGACCTGCTCAATGAGCGGCGTGGGCAGTTGCGCTGACAATGCAGCCTGCGAGGGCTTCTTCGGCATGTTGAAGCGCGAGCGTGTCAACCGTCGCCGGTATCAGTCGCACGCCGAGGCCAGAGCAGATATCTTTGACTACATCGAGTGCTTCTATAATCCAAGGAGGCGGCGGAAGATGAAGGCACTCAAACAGAAGGAATCGAACTTAACTCAACCGTCCGTGGAAACGGGGTAAAACCCGTGGCAGCGGGCCCGTGGTCAGCCATCCCGTTGCCCGGGCTGCACAGCAGCGCGGCATAGAGGCCTGCCTGCCGACCATCGCGAATGTCTCGACCTTTCTATCGAAGGGTGCCCCGACCGGAGCGCACGTGTTTGTGGATAGCGAGCAGAAGGGCGAGCAGCTGTTCTCCGTATCCCTGGAAGCAGACCATCCGGGTGCGACAGTCTACTCCAGCGCCAGCTTTGCTCCCGTGGATGCGGGTTGCAGTGGCAGCTACGATATCGTCAGGTATGTCGAGGCCAGTTGTGAGGCGGTTGCCGGCAAGTATTTCCCGAAGGACCAATCCGCCGGGCGGATCAGGGACAACATCACGGTGTACAAGCTGGGGCCAACCGCCCGGGCATTCCTGCTGCCTGCCGGCAGTGGCTGCCTGACCATCAGGAAAGTCACGTTCAGGGGCGTTCAGCCTGCGCAAGCCCGGGGCGAGTGACATCCGGCCCGCTGACCGGCCGGCACTGACCGATCCATTGCACGGTTCCCTGCCTGCCGGTGTCACCCGGCGGGCGTGAGCCGGCTGGTGCCCGTACAGCGCTGGAAACCCAGCCTTTTGATTCAAGACCGGATTTCGGGCCGGACCGGCAGTACAAAACGGCGCCCGCGGGAAGGGCTGCAGGCCGGCGCGGGATCCTGAGACAGGCCCCGGAAACCATTCAGTCCGGCGCCGTCCCTGCCGTTACAGCCAGAGAGACAGGCTCTGGCTGACGGTACTGCACACGGTGATCCGCTTTCCCGCAAAACATGCACTCTGGATATTGATGCTGGTGATCGCCGGTCCGCTCGCGGCCGCGCAGTACATGACCATCCCCATGAACCAGAAGCAGATGGCGACTTACTATGTCGACGTCAGTCTCGCCGGTGGCGGGGAAACGGAATTCATGGTCGACACGGGTGCGGGCTATACCACCATCAATGAACATACCCTGGAGCAGCTGCTCGCGGCCGGTGACGCCGACTACGTGGGAGAGCTGACGGCGGTGATGGCGGACGGCAGTCGCCAGTACCTGCCGGTATACCGCATCAGGCAGCTGGTAGTGGGTGGCGGTTGCGTGCTGTCCGATATAGAAGCAGCTGTTTTTCCGAAGAAAACACGCATGCTGCTGGGGCTTAGCGCGCTCGAGAAGGCGGCCCCTTTCGTGTTTTCCACCAACCCCCCGCGCCTGAGCCTGAGCAACTGCGGGTCGGCTCAAGGCTGATTCCGCTGCTGGCTGTTTCCACTGTTTCCTGATTACGGATTTTTATGACCTCGCTGTAGCCGGCAGGGAATGGCCGGTTTCGGGCATAGATTCTGCTTGACAGCGGGTTCCCCGTGTTTAATCTGCTAGAAATAGACAGTAGCTAGCCGGCGGTGACAGCGCCTGCTACCTGGAAACTGCTATACTTATTAAGAACATATAAATTTCAGCGCTTGGAGGTAACAAAAATGAAAAGGATTGTATGTGCGTCTGTACTGCTAGGATTTGGTCTCGTTGGTGGAACCGCTACCGCTGCACCCGGTTACGTGGATGATTCCGCTACTTCGATCGTACGTACCGGTTATGGTGACTGTCTGCATACGGGTCGCTGGTCTGAGCAAAATGCCATCGCCGAATGCGACCCGGAAATCGTGGCGGCGCGCGACAAGCCCGCACCTGTCGAGGTTGCGGCTGTCGAGGTCGTGGTGCGCAAGGAACTCAAGCCGATCCGGCTCGAGGCTGATGCCCTGTTCGGATTCGACAGCGCGGAACTGACTGACGAGGGGCGTGCGCGCCTGGACAGCGCGATCGGCAAGGTGCCGAAAGCCGACCTGCAGGACAAGCGTATCTCCATCACCGGTTATACCGACCGGCTGGGTCCGGACAGCTATAACCAGGACCTCTCGGAACGGCGTGCAGAGGCCGTGCACGATTACCTGGTATCGAAAGGATTGCGCGATGCCGCCGTTGATGCGCGCGGACTCGGTTCAGCAAACCCGCTGGTGACCTGCGAGGACATGCGTGGTGCCGCACTGATCGACTGCCTGGCACCGAACCGCCGCACCGAGATCGAGTTCTCCGCGATGGAAGTGATCCGGGTGGAAGAAAAGGTC
>JABAHR010040295.1_pt1 | contig 20261 bp, 25 predicted proteins | sample 7062101 | NCBI WGS metagenome assembly JABAHR01 (sample SAMN14534553, study PRJNA622989) | marine sediment metagenome | biome: marine biome [ENVO:00000428]; feature: marine pelagic biome [ENVO:01000023]; material: deep marine sediment [ENVO:00002113] | place: India: Gulf of Kutch | collected... | reverse complement strand
CTTGCTGATGTCCCAGTTCTGGCAGAAGCGGCAGGCCAGGTTGCAGCCCGCCGTCCCGAACGACAGCACCGGCGTGCCCGGCAGGAAGTGGTTGAGCGGCTTCTTCTCGATCGGATCCACGCAAAACCCGCTCGACCGCCCGTAGGTGGTGAGCACGACCCGGCCACCCTGGTTCGCCCGCACGAAGCAGAACCCCCGCTGTCCCTCCCGCAGCTTGCAGGCCCGCGGGCACACGTCGCATTGTACCCGCCCGTCCTCCAACCGGTGCCAGTGCTTGGTCGGCACCGTGGCTGCTTTTTCGATCAGATTCGTAGCCATCACTTCTTCTTACCTCAACGTTTCATCCTCACCTCGCCGCTTGCGAGCCACTGCCAAGGATGCCTAGCACAGGAAACCCTCCCGTGCTATGGAATCTTCAATGACAGCCCGCCCCCCAGCCGTCGCCGGCACCTTCTATCCTGCCCGGCCGAAAACACTGCGCGCCAACCTCGCTTCCTTCCTCGCGGATGCCGCAGCCGGCCCCGAGGCCGCACCCCCCAAGGCCCTCATCGCGCCCCACGCCGGCTACGTGTATTCCGGACCCGTGGCCGCTTCGGCCTACGCCCGGCTGTCCCCGCTCCGCGACAAGGTCACCCGCGTCGTCCTGCTCGGCCCTTCCCACTTCGTTGGCTTCTCCGGCCTCGCCGTTCCCGCCCCCGAAGTCACCACCTTCACCACGCCCCTCGGCGAAGTCCCGCTCGACCGCCCCGTCATTGACGATCTCCTCAACACCTTTTCCTTCGTGCAGGCCCGTGACGATGCCCACGCCCGGGAACACTCCCTCGAAGTCCAACTTCCCTTCCTGCAGGAAACTCTCGACTCCTTTTCCCTCGTGCCGCTGGTGGTCGGTTTCGCTTCACCAGACCAAACCGCCGTGGTCCTCGAGCACCTCTGGGGTGGTCCCGAAACCCTCATCGTGATCAGCTCCGACCTCAGCCACTACCACAACTACACCTCCGCCCAAAGGCTCGACCGTCGCACCGCCGAGCAAATCGTCTCCCTCGACTTCGAACACCTCACCCCCGAGGACGCCTGTGGCTGCCACCCCATCCAGGGCCTCCTCGCCCTCGCCCAACGCCGCGGCCTCACCCCCGAACTNNAACCCGCGATCGCGTGGTCGGCTACGGGGCCTTTGCCCTGGCATGACTCCGAGTCAGTTCTTCCGGACGGGAGTTTGTACTGTCAGTACTGTTAGATTGGCCAGGCATCTCTCTTTTTGAGAATTCGGTGTCTCCTTCCGGCCCGCGAAACGGCTCAAGCCTCACTCCACCCCGACCTTTTCCATGCAATAAAAGGCATCTTTCCACGATGAGAATCTTCACCGCCCTTTTCTTGCTCCCCCTTCCAGCTGTCGGCCAGGACCCCTCCGGACTCCCGGCCGACGAACACTTCAAGGTCGAGACCGTCGCCGAAGGGTTCGTCGATGCCATGGAGCTGGCGGTCACTCCGGAAGGCTATGTCTTCGTGATTGAACGCACCGGCGGAGTGAAGCTGGTACGCCCAAGCGATGGCAGGACCCTCACCGTCGCGTCCATCCCGGTGGAAGTGCGCAACGGGTCCCACGCCCGGGAGAACGGCTTGCTCGGGATCGCGCTCGACCCCGACTACGCCACCAACAAGTGGGTCTATCTCTACTACTCGGTCCCCAAGGATCCGAAACACCGGCTGGCCCGCTTCACCTTCAAGGACCGCAAGCTGGTCGACGAGAAGGTCCTCCTGGAAGTGCCCGTCGAGCGCGGGAAGGCAGTCTGCCACGAGGCGGGTTCGCTCGCCTTCGGACCCGCCGGCAACCTCTTTCTCTCCACCGGTGACAACACCTGCCCCTTCGAGTCGGACGGCTACGCCCCGATCGATGAACGGCCCGATCGCAAGGAGTTCGACGCCCAGCGCACCGCCGCCAGCAGTTTCGACCTGCGCGGCAAGATCCTGCGCATCAAGCCAAAAGCGGACGGCACCTGCGAGATCCCACCCGGCAACCTCTTCAACAAGGAAAAGGGGCGTCCCGAAATCTACGTCATGGGTTGCCGAAACCCCTACCGCATCTCGGTCGATCAACACACCGGCTTCCTCTACTGGGGTGAGGTCGGACCCGATGCCGGCCGGGACGACCCCGCCCGCGGCCCGCAGGGATACGACGAGATCAACCAGGCCCGCGAGGCCGGCAATTTCGGCTGGCCCTACTTCATCGCGGACAACAAGCCCTATGTCGATTACGACTTCCGCCTGCAGCGCTCCCGCCGCCCCTTCAAGCCGGAAGCGCCGGTCAACACCTCGCGCAACGGCAGGACCACCCCCTATCTTCCCCCTGCCCAGCCCGCCTTCTGGTATTACCCCCGGGCCTCGGCCTGCGCCGGGCCGGTCTACTACCACGCCGATTACGCCGACGACCCCGGCAAACTACCCAAGGCTCTCGACTCCTGCCTCATCGTCTACGATTGGACCAGCGCCTGGATGCGCCTCATCAAGCTCGATGCCAATGGCGGAATCGTCTTCAATGAACCGTGGCTCGCCCGCCACCGCTTCATCCATCCCTCCGACCTGGCCTTCGATCGCAAGGGTCACCTTTACCTCCTCGAGTACGGCACACCCTGGTACGATGGCACCGACGGGAAACTGAAGCGCATCACGTATTCCGAGGCCAGGATTCCCTTCGAGGTTCCTCCCGATGATCCGCGCATGGCGGGACTGCCCGAGGACCATCCCGGCACCAGGCTGATCTCAGCCAGCACCTGCCTGGCCTGTCATACCACGGAGCAGACCTCGATCGGGCCGCCTTACAAGGAGGTTGTCCGGAAGTACGCCGGCGACGGCGAGGCGGTCGAAGCCCTGGCCAAAAGGATCGTCGAGGGCGGAGGAGGTGTCTGGGGCGAGATTCCCATGCCGCCTCACCCGCAGCACAAGCTCGAGGAGGCGCGAAGGATGGTCGAGGCCATCCTCGCGATCAGGTGAAGCCGGAGCGCCACGATGACCGCTTGACCTAGAAAAACCCGAGCAATTCGTCGGGATCAGTCTCGCCGAGGAGGGCAAAGGCACGTTCGTCGTCACCCCAGGTCGCCACCGATACCTTGCTAACAGGGCATTGACGGCAACTGTCCTTCCTCGATTTTATGTTTGCGATGGTGGCGAGATCGGTCTCTTCGAGATCTTCCCGCCGCACCACCACGAGGTGAAAAACTTGTCCGTTCTTGTCGAAACAGAGCAGCGAAGCGTTCGCTTTGCCGAGTTCCAGGAGCTTGCAGCCCACCGCTTTCACGCCTTCCAATCCCGGGGGGAGCTTGTCTTCCGTGACGCCCGGCAGTTTCCTGCTCCGCAGGTAGGAATCCAGGTCTTTCAGCTCGGAGTTCACCATTTCCAACTTTGGCCCCACCACCACCTCTCGGATCGACTGGTTCTGCAGAGCCACGAGGGAAAGGCGGTCGTTATCGATGGGACCCCGGCCGGCCGCCTCACCCGAGTCGCCCTTCTTACCGGTCAACTCCAACGCCATGAAGATGCCGAGCGCCACGGCCGCCGCCACGGCGGCGGACTGCAGCCAGTTCCGCGTGCGCTGGTGAGCAGGGTGCGGGGCGGCCGGTTCACTCCTGGTGGATTCGATCTTCATGGCCGTCACGATCTGGCCGCGCAGCCCCTCGGGGGGCCGCACCTTCGCGAGGGCCCCGATGAACGCTGAGTCCATGTCGTTGAACTCGTCTGCAGGGTGCTCGCCCCGAAGAACCGTCAGAATGTTCTCGCGCAATTCATCCGGGATCCTGAGATCGTTCAGGGCGGCCGCGAAGGCGGCATCCTCGGCACGTTCGGACGCCAGCCACGCGCCCAGTTCACGGTCCTCGGCGGCCACACTCAAGGCTTCCTCGAAATCGGGATTCCGGGCGTCTGCTCCATCGGGCCGGAAACTCTGCAGAATGAAGCGGGCTTGTTCCTTATCCATGGCTTTGTTTGATGGCATCGGGTTGAAAATCGACGATCCTTCTGGGCGCGCTGGCGGGCTCCTCAAGCATCTTGCGCCGGAGTTGCTCCTTGCCTCGTGAGATCCGGGACATGACGGTACCGATGGGGATTTCGAGGATGTCAGCGATTTCCTTGTAGCTGTGTTGTTGCAGATAGAAGAGCGTGAGGGGCGCACGGAAGGTCTCGTCGAGAGCCCCTAGCAACTCCACTGCCCGCCGGGCGTCCATTTTTCGGTCGGCATCCGGTTCGTGGGACGGGAGTTGGCGTTCGACATCACTGATTTCCCGCTCCGGGTATCGCGCCTCGCGCCGGGCGTGACCGAGGTGCTCGCGGTAGAGGGTGGTGAAGAGCCACGTCTTGGCCTTGCTGCGATTCTTCAGCTGGTGCCCCTTCTGGGCCCAAATCACGAAGGTCTGCTGGACCAGGTCGGCGGCCCGGTCCGGGTCCTTCGCCAGCGAGAAGGCAAAGCGGTAAAGCGGTTGATAATGAGCGTCGACGAGCTCTTCGAATTCCGTCATGAGAACCTGGGAGTTACACCCCTTGAGAGCTCTTGGCTCCATNNACGTAAACAGGAATCATGCCCACGACGATCACCGCCTTATTTGCCGCCCTTGCCCTCTCGCTTCCCCTCCAGGCCGCGATCAAACTGGAGCAAAAGAAAGACCGCCTTGGCATCGTGGTGGACGGAAAGCTCTTCACCGAGTACCGCGGCGACACCAGGGTCCCGTGCCTCTATCCTCTCATGAGTCCCACCGGCACTCACCTCACCCGCCGGTTTCCCTTCGAGAATGGCGTGCCGGGGGAGGCTTCCGACCACAAGCACCACGCCGGTTTCTGGTTCACCCACGGCAACCTCAACGGGCACGACTTCTGGCACAAGGAAGACTGCAGGATCGTGCACAAGGGGTTCATCGGAAGGCCGGTGGTCACCGAAGTCTCGGGTCGGGGAGCGGGAGCCAACAGCGTGCAATTCACGGTCGACCTGGCCTGGGAAGCCGGCGGGAAAACCCACTTACGGGAACATCGGACCTACCTCATCACGCTGCAAGGGAAGACACGCACCGTCGATGTCACTTCGGTCATGGCCGCTACCGATGGCGATGCCGTGTTTGGGGACACCAAGGAGGGCAGCTTTTCAATCCGCACCACCCCCACCCTCCGGCTCAAGGGCGAGGTCGCCAAGGGTCATATTGTGAACAGCGAGGGAGTGACTGATGACCAGGCGTGGGGCAAGCGGGCCAGGTGGGTGGCATACCACGGACCCGACTCCAAGGGGACCCCCACCGTGATCGCCATTCTCGACCACTCCGAAAACCTGCGGCACCCGACCTGGTGGCACGCCCGCAATTACGGACTGCTCACCGCCAATCCCTTCGGTATCCGCGCCTTCGAAGGGAAGAACGCCAAGGAGAGCGGCGACTACACTCTCGAAAAGGGAGAGACCCTCACCCAGCGTTACCGCCTCATCCTCCACCAGGGAGACCTCGGCTCGGCCAGGGTGGAGGAGCAGTGGAAGGCCTTTGTGGCCGGGAAGTGATACCAAGCGAGAGAAGAAACCGGTCCATTGGCGAAGTTGGCTCCGTTCGGGGCAAGGAGCCTGGGTGGAAATAGAGTGGGCACCCGGAGCTCCCGGACAACACAACCATGGGGCCAACGCCGCCCGCTTCACCTCCCGCTGGCCATTCGGAACCGGGTCTCTCTCAATCCTCACCCCCGATTTGATAGCCGGGGGTGGGCTGGAACTCGGCGTGGGCCCCACGGCCGCAACCCTGCTTGCTGCCCACCGCCTACCGGGACCGCACCCACTTCGTCAGCAGGGCCACCGTCCACTGGAACTTGCGGGCTGTTTCGCGAATGAGAAACGGCTCATCGGATTCATCCACCAGTTCGAACGTCCCGGCTAGCTTCTCCTCCAACCACTCGAGGGTGGTTCCACCCGGCCAGTGCTCCGGTGGGGTGAACTCCTCCAGCCAGGTGGAGGGCGTGGTGATGATCAGTTCTCCACCGGGACGCACCAGGGAGGACAGCCGGTCGAGCAAGCGCTCCGGCAGGGCGAGGCGGCAAAGGAGGTTCGCAGCCAGGACCCGGTCGAAACTCCCGAGGTCCTCCCGCAACGCCATGGCGTCTCCCTCTTCGAAGGCGATGAGGTCTGGCCGGACCTCCGGGGGCAGTTCCACCACCAGCGGGGTGGCCTGATGCCCCTCCTCCAACCGCTCGATCTGACACCGTCCGGTCGCCTGCATCTCCCTGGCCGCCCGGATGAAGGCGTGCGAGTAGTCGATCGCCACCACTTCGGCGCTCGATCGGGAGAGCTCGAAGGCGGAGCGTCCCACTGCACAACCGAGGTCGAGGGCCCGGTCCACCCGCCCGCCCGAGAAGCGCTGCACGATGCGGACCGGGAAGCCGAGCGCCTCGCGGGGACCGCCCGGCCAGGTCAGGACTTGATCGGGCCTCCCGAAATGAAAGAGGAGATACTCGGCAACGAGTTGGTCGCTCTCGTAGATGTTTCCCACCTGGCTTCCCTCGCTGAGGATTGCGCAATGGGGCCTCGAGGGTCAGTCGGAACTGTGCAAGCCGGGAATCGCGGAACCCCGGGACCTCCCCCGCCCCTCTGCGCCCTTCAATGCACCGGCACTTCCCCCTCCTTCACATCCGCTTCCTCAAGGAAAAAATCGTCCGGATCGAACTTTGGCACCGAGATGTTGAAGAGCTTCATCTTGCCCACTCCGCGATGACGGCAGCCGGGCTTGATCATGACGGCGGTCATCGGCTTCACCGGCACCATCTCGCCATCCAGTTCGAGATGCCCCTCGCCTTCCAGGATGACATAGATCTCGGTGGTCTTTCGGTGATAGTGGCAAACCGGCTCTTCCGCCAGCTCGAGCAGGTGCACGGAAGCCGGGCTGTCCTCCCGCTCCGCAAAGGCCCGCCGCACCGTCCCGCAACAGCAGTCCTTCACCGGCAACCCCGCAAACTCCATCCGTTCGTACCTCTTCATGACCCAAAGGGTAGCCCGCCGATTGCCCAACAACCAATACCCAATGTCAGATAACCGACCGTAGCCCCCCACCGGCGCATCCATCACATACCCTTCCCACAGGAAACAGGAAGGACCCGGCTTCCGCATCCCAACCCGCCCAAGGTAGCGGTCGTCGGCACGTCCCCTCGCAGCTCGAAGTCCCTTTCCACCCCGCCGGCAAGATCCGGATGGGACCCGTCCGCGCAACTGGAGGGAAACACCCCGACTCCTCCGTCACTCCGTCGTGCTGCGCCCCGCAAGACACTCGTGGGCGGTTTTCCGGACCGCGCAACCCTCCATTCGAGGAAAGGCGGGGTCTTGGTGCGGCGTTCGGCGATTCAGGGTGCACACCCGGCGCCCACTCCAAACCAAAACCAACCTTGAAAAACCACTCCCGGGAACCTCACTCCCCTCCTTCGAGCTCCATCCCCTTGTCCCGCAATTCCTCCAGGACCGCGGTCATGTCCTTCAAGTTGTCCCAGACTTCCTTCACCACGAAAATGGGCGCCTGCTGCCGCACCGCCAAGGCGATCGAGTCGCTGGGCCGCGCATCCAGTTCCACGATCAATTTCTCGTTGATTTCGTTCTCCGCCTCGAAGAAGAGCCGGGCGTAAAAGACATCGTTCTCCACCTTGACGATGAGAACCCGCTGCACGACCGCGCCGAATGCCTTCAGGGCATCGTTGAACAAATCGTGGGTGAGGGGTCGCGGCGGCTTGGTGTCCGAAAGGGCGGAATTGATGGAGGCCCCGATCGCGGGTTCGATATAGAACACAATCGACTTCTCACCGTTCCCCAGGAAGACCGCGCATCCGGCCTGGGTGGGCAACAGCGCGACCGGTTCCACTCGAACCAAATCCGACATGACAGGGGCAGGTTAGCGTCGATCCCACTTCCGAGCGAGGAACTTCCTTCGGTTTTCCACATATTTCTGTGCCCAGATCTTTACTTCCTCCTGTTCCCCCGCACTGAGGGTGCGCACCACCTTGCCCGGCGATCCCAACACCAGCGATCCGGGCGGGATCTCCGAATTCATGGTCACGAGGGTATTGGCTCCGATAATACTGCGCTCCCCAATCACCACTCCGTCCAGCACCGTGGCACCCATCCCCACCAGCACTTCATCCTTCACCGTGCAGGCGTGGACGATCGCACCGTGACCGATCGTGACAAGTTCGCCAAGATAGCACCCCCGATCACTCTCCACGTGCAGAACCGCATTGTCCTGCACATTGGAACGGGGACCAACCACCACTTCATGAATATCGCCGCGCAGGGTCGTGTTGTACCATACGCTGGACTCCTCCCCGATGCTCACCCGCCCTATCAAATCCGCGCTGGCAGCCACGAAAGCGGTGTCGTGAATCTCCGGCCAGACCTCGTCAAAGGGCTCAATCATGAGCGAGATTACTCCGAAAGACGGTCGATGATCCAGCGCTCCTGAAAATCGGGAGCACAAAAAGCGAAAACATCCGCTGGAAAACCCTGCCAGACTCGGCCATAGTCATCATACAATCACCCGCGTCCTCCCGGTCCCGGTCTTAACCCAACAACTACGCGCGCTGATCATGGGGGAACTCCTCTTCGTCATCGGTTTGGTGGTGCTCGCCGCGGCCCTCCGGTGTTGCCGCCATTTCGCGGCACGCAAACTCGGCGCCTTCACGTTCCTGGTCGCCAGTTTCTTCGCGCTCTACTTTCTCTTCGGGAAAAACCTCCTCGCGGGACTGTGCGGTGCAGTGGCCTGGTTTTTCCTCCCGTGGATCGAGCTTCTCACCCGGATTCGGCGCCTGCGCCTTCCCCTTGAGAACCGGCTTCGCTTCCGGGTCCCGCCCGCCGATTCCTTCTTCCCGAACGCAGCCGAGGCGGTCGACGCAATGGAGGAAGAGGGTTTCGAACACGCCACCGACAGCGGATGGGAGTGGGCGGGAATGAAACAATTCTTTCGCATCTTCTGGAACCCGGAGGAAAAAGCCATCGCGACAGTCTGTCTCTGCGAACAGGAGGAGGTGGCTTTCGCCTTCATCAGCATTACCTCCAAGGACGGAAACGGCCGCATCTTCCGCACCACCAATTTTCCCTTCTCACCCACCCTAAAGTGCGGGCCGGAGGTCTCCTGGAACCACGTCCCCTGCGAGCGCAACTGTTTCCACCAGATTCTCAAGGATCACCACGCTTTTCTCTCCCGGCGCCACATCCCGGAGGCTGATCTGCGTGTCCCTGATCCGGACGAGGTCGAGGATGAGATCGAGGGCGAGATGCGCCGTCAGATCGACCACAACCTCGCCCAAGGTATCATCAAGCTCACCGGGGACGGGCACTTCCGCTATTCGTTCAAGGGCCTTTTCTTCCTTTGGCGGCAATTCATCAAGGACATGGTAAGGCTTTGCTGAAGCGGGAGCGCCTCGCGAATGCCGTGTGCTCCGAACCGCCGTAGGCCGCCGGCCTCCTGCATGGCAACTGCGCCGGGAGAGGAGTTCCTCCCACCAGGGGCTGCTCCGCACCAGGATCGTATAATCCCTCCCCCGGTTGGCGGAATCCCCGATCCCTGCGACTCCCGGGAAACCCGTTGACCGGCACTGGATGCCGGGCGCTGGCACCACCATCTGGAGGTCTTGGTTCTTGGTTCTCGCTTCTGAATTCTGTTAACAGAGTCCCATGGACGCGATCACCATCTCGGAACTCAAGCAACAAGCTGCCGAGCAACCCCTCCAAGCCGTGATCGATGTCCAGCTCCAGCAGCGTTCNNGACCACCAGGAACGGCAACCCCTACCTCGAAATTCAACTGGCCGACGCCACCTCCGGCTTCACGCTCAAGGTCTGGAGCAATCACCCGCAGTTCCTCGAGGTGAATAAGCTGTCGAACGGCGCCTTTCTCCGCCTCGAGGGGGCCTGGACCCAGAACCAGTACGGCATCGACAGCGAACGCTGGAAGGTTCGGACCCTCAACGACGCCGAGAAAACGGCCTTCCTCGCTGGCGATCCGGCTGCCAGGGAACGCCAGGAGGCGGACTGGAACCTGATCGTCAACACCTGCGCGGCAATTCGCGATCCCCGCCTCAAGGCCCTCTGCCGCCATTTTCTCGACGAGTTCGGGGAGCGTTTCCGCCGGGCCGCGGCGGCTAAAAAGAACCATCATGCCCGCCGTGGTGGGTTGGTTGAACACGTGGGGCAGATGATGCGCTCAGCCAAGGCCCTCCTCACCGTCTACCCGGACCTGAACTCCGATCTCCTTCTGGCCGGGGTGCTTTTCCACGATTGTGGGAAACTCTGGGAGAACAACTATCCGGAAACTGGTTTCGCTCAGACTCTGAGCCTGCACGGCGAGATGATGGGCCACATTCCCCTTGGGATCGAATTGGTGAACAAGATCTGGCGCGACCTCCTCGACTCTGAAACATCCGACGGCTGGCTGACGCTCGATCCCCCCAGCGAACACGTTCGTCTCCACCTCCTGCACCTCATCGCCAGCCACCACGGCGAACTCGCGTTCGGCTCCCCCACCCTGCCCCGCAGCCCGGAGGCCTTCGTGTTGCACTACATCGACAACTTGGACGCCAAATACGAGATGGTCCGGGCCGCTTATCGCAATGCCCCCGAGACCGCGCCGGGAATCTACGATCGACAATTTCCCCTCCCGGCCAACCTGGTCACCCCCCTTCCACCGTGCGGGTCACCCGTCGAGGAGATTCCGGAGGTCGAGGATCACGTCGGAAATATGGCGGATCAGGGCGATCTACTTTAGAGATCCAAACAAAAAGGGGAATCCTCCGGGCCGTGCATTCACAATGCATTCGTTCGTCTCTTCCTCGTGGTAAACGCCTCGTACCAGTCCGCTTCCCGCCCCCAGAAGCGATTGGAGAAACTATCCGACGCCGAACTGGTGGGCCGATGCCGGAAGGAACTCCCGGAGGAACTTGCTTCCTATCGCGAACTCCTCCGCCGGTACGAAGGTTTGGTTTTTCATACCTGCCACAAGATCCTCGGCAATCGCCTGGATGCGGAGGAAGCGGCGCAGGATGCCCTCACCCAGGTCTTTTACAAGATCCACCAGTTCGAGGGACGCGCTGCCTTCAGGACCTGGTTGTATAGAATCGTGCGCAATTACTGCCAGGATCGGCTCTCGAAGATGATTCGCGAACGCGAAGTCAAGGAAGCATATGAGCAACACACCGTGAATTCGGTTCCCGACCACGAGGAGTCTCGTCAGAGGGAGCGGGTCGCCAGCATGGTTGAGGAGGCACTCGACCGGCTGAAAAGCTCGGAACGGGAAATCGTGGTTCTACGATTCATTTCCGGTCTCACCATCCAGGAAANNAGGTCGGTTTGAGCGCGGCCAAGATGCGCCTCTACCGCGCTCTCGGGGAGTTCAAAGAAGCTTATCTTCGAGTCGGAAAGGACTCGCCCACCCCGTTGCGGAGCAACCAGTGACCCTCCGGTTGCTCATGCGAGTCACCTGGATGCCCGGTCCGCGGCCCACAAACTGGCAATCACCTTAGTTAGCTTAACAAAGAAACCCTCCAGAAGGAGCCCTCCCACCAAGGTGGGAGCATTGAGCCGCCAACCTTTGAAAACTCAGGGTTGAACTTGCTGATTACCGCTGGGCGTCCCTGCGCGTCTCTCAAAAGATTTTGACCGATACCGGTCCCTGACCGAGCCTACCTCCATGCCCGTTTAGGGCATGTGCGTTGTTGTTCCCTCCCACGGGGGCTGGCTCTGGCTGGCCCCCGTGTTCTTTTCAACGCGACGAAAGACCCCTCGATTGCGGACGTTTGGGTTTTCGTTTCGACCGCCCGGATCCTGCTTTGGTCTCGTGCCAACCGAGAAAGATGAGGGACAAACCGCATACCAGCAGGGCAACCCCCAACCATAAGCCGGCGAACGAACCGAGAAAGTCCCAGGTCTCGTGCTTGACCGGAAGGTCCAGATCCTCCCGGGGAGGATCCGAGACACGCAGCCACTCACGCAACACCCTTCCACCCACTGGCAGGGCGTGAAGGAGCAAGGCGCCCAGCGCACTCCACTTGAAGATCTGCGGCCATGCTCCGCCCCGTTGTCGACCGTAGGCCGCCCCCGAATAAATCATGGTGCCGGCAACCAGCAGAAAAAGAATCTCCTCCAGCCGCTCAGCCGATGCTCCCAAACTGAAATCAGTGATCGCCATCATCGCGCCCGTGCCCTGCCAGCCCTTTTGGCCTTTCGCCCTTTCTGTCGCAACAGCCATCGTCCATCGAGGAGAAAGCCCGTTGCCGCCAACCCGAGACCCAGGATGCGGGCCGCCCGTTGCCCCCACCAAAGCGTCCCCTCCCACCATGCCGGTTCTCCGAAGCCCACCTCCAAATCGTCGTCCGAGAATTCCAGATCCGGGTCAATCTTCAGAAAGGTTTCGTCCATGTCGGCCCTCCAACCCGGGTAGTAGTTGAGTTCGAGCGATCCGAGCTCCTCGAAGGTTTCCGGGACCAATCCGAGCGCGAAGCAAAGCAATCCGGTTGCAAGGAAGACGCGGGCCCGGGTGCGGTTGGAAAGGAAGAGGCGCAGGGCACCCAGGAAGAGTGCCACCGCCCCCAGCAGCATCAATTGCATCCCGATTTCGTCGAGCTTGGCGCCTGCCTCGCTCTCCACTGTAGCCAATACCAATACCCCTGCCATCACGCTCCGGACTGCAGCCTGCTCTGCAGTTGTTCGGTCAGCACCTCGAGTTCTTGCGCCCGGCGGCCAGTCGCTCCGTACTTCGCACACGTTCCTTTGTAGCCGGCCGTAAAGAGGACGATCCCCAGAATCACCACGATCCCACTCAATCCCAGGAGGAGCCTCCAAAGATCCATGGACGACCCGCCGCTGCCAGGCGCCCAGGCGCGAATGGTCAAAAAGAGCCCGAGTCCATAAGTCCCGGCTCCGATCAGGTTCAGGGCCGCACCGCACACCTGCAGGATAGTGGTCCAGTTCCTCACTCCGCGCAGGGCCACCACGCTGCCCAACAGCACCATCCCCAGCCATCCTCCGATAATCACCACCACAATCAGCCCCGCGAACAAACTGGTCATGGCCGGAATGGTGCCGCAAGGCCGCGCGCCGGACCAGATCAAACCTGCTGTTCCTCCACCGCCCGGAGGACCTTCACGGCCTGCCATGCGGCGGCGACGTTGTGGACCCGGAAGAGGTGTGCTCCGCCCCGCATGCCGGCTGCCACGCATCCGATCGTTCCGGCATCGCGCCGGACCGGATCTTCGATCGCCAAGACCTCCCCGATCACGGTCTTTCGGGAAACGGGAAGCAGGATCGGGCGCTCGAAGACCTGCAAGGCCTCCAGCTCACGCAGGAGCCGGAGGTTGTCGGGGCGCTGCTTCGCAAAGTCGATCCCGGGGTCGAGAATCAACTGGTCTTCGCCCAGCCCCGCCGACCGCGCAAGGGCCAGTTTGGCACCAAAGAACCGGTTCAACTCCACCATGATGTCCGCCCAGGTTCGACCGGTCTGCGGGATCTTCGGGGGGCCGGCGGTGTGCATCACCAGGAGGGCGGCCCCGGTTTCCGCCGCCAGCCGCGCGTTGCGGGCATCGGGCAGGCCACCGATGTCGTTGACCACTTCCACTCCCAGTTCCAGGACCGCTGCCACCACCTCCGGGCGCCAGGTATTGGCGGAGAGGACCGGCGGCCAGACCTGCACGTCATCTCTCGCCCGCAAACCCGCCACGTTTTCGCCCCAGCGTTCCAGGAAGCCGCGGAATCGTTCGATCTCCTCTTCCGCCCCGATCGCCTCACGGTTGGTCCGGGCGCTCTCCGCGCCTACATCNNTCCAGGCTCCCGTCACCAGAAAACGAGTCCGTATTCACGTTCACGATCCCCATGACGAGAGGACGGCGCGGAAAGCGAACCAGGCGATTGGGGAGACGGATAAGCACGAACAGGAATCAGGGTTGACAATGCTTTATTGAGGGTCTGCAGCCTGCATGCCGGTCCCGGGTGATTAAACTGAAACGGCCCTCCCGTTGTCAGCCGCACTCAGTCCTTCCAGAAACGGAACGGCTCTCGTCGCCCACTCTTCCGGATCGGGATAGGCAGCAGCACCGTCGCCCCAGGCACATCGCAGCATGTCGGTATCTATCACTCCCGGATNNCGCAGCCATCCCGCCGGGAAGTTCGGAGGAGAGGGCCTGAGTGAGCCCTTCGATCGCCCACTTGGTGGCACAATAGGGCGCTACTTCCGGCGAAGTGGAACGCCCCCAACCGGAGCTGAAGTTCACCACGATGCCGCGCCCGTTCTCAATCATGATGGGCAGGGCGTGGCGCAAAACGTTCGCCACTCCCTTGATGTTGACGTCCACCACTCGCGAGAACTCCTCCCCGCTTACCTCCCACAGCGGAGCCGGCCTGTTGATGAGCGCGGCATTGTTGAGCAGCAATTGGGGCACTCCGGCATCCTCCCGGGCGGCATCACAAAAGGAGCCCACCTGCGCGTCGTCAACCACGTCCGCGACCATGAAAAAATGAGGATCGGGGAGCTCGTCCCGCAGCAGGGAAATGCCTTTTCCCGACCGCGCACACCCTGCAATCGTCCAACCCCTCTCCGCCAGCCCCCGGACCATGGCCCGGCCCAGTCCCCGCGTGCACCCGGTCACCCATGCCACTCTCGTCTCAGCCATGCCCGCAACCTACAAAACCGTCCCCCTCCCCTCGCCAGCGAAAAAGTCTGCAAAGGAGTGCCCCAGGCCGCAAACCGACTCCTCGCCCCGCCGATGCAACCTGTCCCACCGGCTCGCAGAATGATCTGGTAAAATGAACGCGGTGGAAAGGGTGGTTGCGTCAGCCCTCCGCGGAGAGGGTGAATCCCAGCCCTCTTCCGCAATCTCCTCGTTGCCCGTCAGTTACAGAGCACACCCCGCGCCTTGATCCCGCAGAAAACTGCTCCGGCCCTTCTGCCTCCTGATCCTGCTCACTGCCCCAACCCTCCGGGGCGGGTGCCGAGGCCTCGGGACCACTCGACGATCATAGGCAGTTCGCCCGCCCTTCCGCCGTCCCGCCCGCCGCTTCCCATCCCTGCCCTACCCTCCGAAATTCCTTGACCGCTCCCGGTTTCGCAGCTTTCCTCCCCGCCCCCGCAACCCGCTCCCATCGCCATGTCACGTGTTTGTAGCATCAGAGGCTCGCGCCCCCGCATGGGTCGCAGGATCCATCGTTCCGGTCTGGCCAAGAAAAAGGGCGGGATCGGCCGGCACGTGACCAAAACCGTCAAACGGTCCGTCAGGCCGAACCTAAAGAAGAAGCGCGTCTGGGTTCCGGAACTGGGCCGCTACGTGACGGTCAAGGCCAGTTGCAAGGCCTTCAAGACCATCAACAAGAACGGCGCCTACTCGACCCTGCGCAAGGCGGGATTGATCAAGTAGAGGGGGATTCTCCTTTCGGCTGTTCCCAGCCGGAATCTCTGGTCCGCCTTCCTTCCCGCCTCCTGCCGGAACGCGGACCACGGCCACGGCCCGGCTTCAGCGTTCCGCCACACAAACCGTCAGGATGGCATCCTTCATGCCGTGTATCTTCTTCTTGTCTTTCGGGACGATGGCAGCCAGGCAGCCGCCCAGCCGGGATCTGCCAGCCTCGTCCACAAAGTAGTAAGGACAGAGGCGGACCCGTCCCTGCATCTTTTCAACCCGGCCGGTTTCGGGATGGAAATAGGCCTGCTCGACCACCTTCGCCTCTCTGAACTCCTGCAGGATCCACGGCTGCGAGTCAAATTCCCTGCACGCGTTTTCGAGGGCCCTCGCCCACTCCTCCTTCGGGACATCATGACCGATCAACACCCCGCGGCTCCCCCATGCCAGTTCGCTGAACCCGCTGATCTTCAGAACCAGCCTCCGCTTCTTCTGGCTGAAGGCCGCCACTTGGCTCCAGTCATTGACCTCCAGGCGCGGCAGGGCCGCATGGGGTGGCAGCGGCGTGGGATCCACGATCCAGCTGTAAGGCACCAGTTCCCGCAGGCGGCGCAGATGGCTACCCCGCAATTCGCCTTTCCATACCTCGCGCAAGGCGGGTGACCAAAGTAGTGCCAACCAGAGCTTCTCCTCAAAGTGCGGCTTGACCGGCGGGGTGAGATCGGCCCTTGCCGCCAGCGAACGGGCTGCCGGAATCGATTCCCAGTCAAAGAGCTCGAAAAAGCGATACGCCGCCCCCTCCCCACCTTCATATTCCTCTGCCGGCCCCACTACCCATGGCCCGCCGCCTGAGGCGTTCAGGACACCGGTCAGCCACTCCATCTCGGGCCGATAGTCCGCCGCCTCCTCCGAGATCAAAACCGGCCCACCTTCCGGCAGCAATCCGCGAAAGCCATCCAACATGCCCGACGCCCCCCCTGGAACCTCGTAGCCCGCGGCCGCATAGCGCCCCGACAACCAACCGGTAACCCCCATCCCCCCCGGCACCGCATCCAATTCAGTCAGCGAAAACCCCTCCTCGGTGAGCAGCAAATCAGGCCGAATCACGCGGGGAGCCACATCCCGCAGGATTTCCGAACCCTGCGCCTCGACCATCCAGGCCGGCTTGCCCGCATCAAGCAGTTCGGCAATCCATCCCGGCAGGGTCCCGTTCACACTGCGNNACACTGCGCCGGTAAATCCGTTCACACGCTTGCTGAAACATGCGCAGCGGATGGCCCAGGCGTTCCAGTTGCGCTACCTCGACAGCCGAAAGCCGCAACGGCTCGGGCGAAAAGAGCCACTCGCGCCCCTCCAGGAATCCCACCGCTTCCGCCCCTGCCTTGAAATCCTCCAACCCCAGTCCCATCGCCGCTTCAGTTCAACGCCCGCAACGCCTCCCGAATCAAATCCTCGGCCGACAGCCCGGGCGAACCCTCCAGGACGGCACAAATCGCCTTGCGCGCCTCGGCCTGCTTGAATCCCAGGGCCAGCAGGGCCAGTTCGGCGTCGCGCCCCGCTACTCCTCCTTCACCTTTCCCGGCCGCCTCCCAGGTCTCCCCCACTCCGACCTTGTCCTTCAGCTCCAGCACGATCCGTTCGGCCGTCTTCTTGCCCAGTCCCTTGATCGTGGAAATCGATTTCACATCGCCCTCCACCACCGCCTGCTTGAAGCGTTCCACCGGCATGCCACTCAAGACTGCCATCGCAATGGCCGGACCAATCCCGCTCACCCGTTCCACTAATAATAAAAAAATATCCCGTTCCTCGCCGGTCGCAAACCCGTACAGGGTATGGGAATTCTCCCGAATATGCAGGTGCGTGAGCAGAATCACCTCCCCTCCTACCTTTGGATTCAGGCGGTCAAAGGACGAAATAGGCACCAAAACCTGATATCCAACCCCCCCGGCTTCCACTACCAATCGATTGGGTAATGCTTCTAAAACTTTACCCCTCAAACGCGCTATCACTTCAGTCCTCTTAAAGAAAATTAATGGGTTCTCCAAGCCAAAAACCACTTGTGCACAACGATTTATGAACTTTTAATTAAGGAATCAAAATATTTTACTTGCAAGGAATGTGAAAAAAATGTGGACTACCCCCTTTTTGGGTCGCATTTGTTCCAATTTGCTGTTACCTTCGGGCCGCTATGGCTACCACGAAAAGAACTCGCTTCTCACGTCGACTCCCAGACCATGTCACTGACGAAATAGTTAACGTGCTTGGAGCGGAAGAGAAGTTCTTTGGATTCAACGACCTCTTTGAATTGGTCTATGACCGCCTCAAGGAACGCAATGCAGTGAGCGGGGGAGAAGAGATGCTTCGCCTCCGTGCCTATGAAAAGCTGCAGAACCTTGTCACTCGTGGTCTCGTTGAGAAGAACGGGAAAGAGTACAAGGGCCTGGAGCGCATNNTGAGTCGTAAAATCAACAAATTCGTGCTGGTGAACCCAGCACCCTGCCTTTTACAAAACCTGCGCCGCGCCCCGGCGCAGGTTTGTTTTTTCTCGTCATGCTGTCCGACTATCTCCCTGTCCTCCTCCAAGTTCTGGTAGCCATCGGTTTTGCCGCCTCCATGCTCGTCATGAGCGTTCTCTTCGGGAAGTTCGGCCGCAGGGTCGGCGTGAAGGATGAGCCCTACGAGTGCGGCATGCTTCCGGTTGGCGAGGGGGCACCGCGCTTCAGTGTGAAGTTCTATCTCGTGGCGATGCTGTTCGTCATCTTTGATATCGAAGTTGTCTTCATGTACCCGTGGGCGGTGCAGTTCAAGGAACTGGTTGCGACCAATTCCATGGCTCTCCTCAGCATGACCGCCTTCGTTGCCGTCCTCGGGGTCGCCTATCTTTACGTGCTCAAGAAAGGTGCCCTGAATTGGAAGACGTAAGATGATCGACCACATCGTTTTCTACAAACTCCGCAGCGATGTGGACGAGTCACGCCTTGAGGAGATGGTACGCACCACCCGGAGCATCCTCCTGAAGATTCCCGAGGTGCTGACGGTGCATTCGGGGCGCAATGTCGATCCCGAGTCGGAGTGGCCGTTCTTCATATCCTTCGAAGTGGAAAGCCTCGACAAGTTGCGCATGGTGGAGGAAGACGGTCTCTTTCTCCGCTTCTTGCGCGATGTGGTGGGACCCAATACCGACTCGCAAGAGGCCTTCAGCTTCGAGACCGATCCGTCCAAGGATCTCCGCTACTCGTAACCCTTGGCCAGCATCGATTCGGATCCGCCAAGCGGATGTCAATCCGGTCCCACGGTCGGCGATGGCTGAACCGGGAGGCCGGTTCCCGGCGGAGTTCATCGCCTTGCCGAGACCTCCGCCAGGAGCTTCACGCACGCCTCCACCTCCTGCTCCGAGATTTCAAACGGCGGCGTGAAACTGAGGACCTTGCCTTCCGGTCCTCCCGCCAACAGGAGGAACCCTTTCCGCAACATTCCGAGCACGATCCGGTTCGCCTCCGCACCATCCCCCACTTCCACTCCCCACATCGCTCCACATCCCCGCACCTCCTGCAATCCCTCGAACCTCAACTCCCGCAGGGCCGACCCCAGGACCCTCTCCACCCGGTGCACCGCCTGCCCGGTCTCGGGGTCCTGATGAAGCCGCAAGGCCTCCAGGGCCATCGCGCAACCGACCGGGTGTCCGAGAAACGTGCTGGTATGCAGCGCTTCCCCGGTCGACTCCGGCCACGCGTCCATGATATCCGCCTTGCCAACACAGGCCGAGATGGGAAAGCCCCCACTCAGCGCTTTTCCGAGGCAAATGAGATCCGGAACCACCCCCTCGTGCTCGCAGGCGAAGAGAGCCCCGGTGCGACCGAAGCCGGTGTAGATCTCGTCGGCGATCAGCAAAACTCCCTGCTCGTCGCACCACTCGCGCAGCAAGGCAAGGAAGCCCGCGGGAGGGATCAGGATTCCACCCCGACCCTGGATCGGTTCCACGATCACCACCCCGATCGTTCTTGCCTCGAGGGCGTCCAAGCGCTTCTTCGTCCCGGCCAGATCATCGCCGCTTCGCGGACAGGGCAGCCATTGCGTCAGGCTGGCCAACTGCGAAGCGAATGGTTGGCGGAACTTTTCGAATCCTCCCGGCAGGAGGGCGCCATATCCCAGTCCATGATAGCCGCCCTCGAAGGCCAGAATGCCCTTCCGGCCGGTCTCCAGAACGGCAGTCTTGAGAGCGGTCTCCACCGCCTCGAATCCCGAGTTGGAAAGCACCACTTTCCCGTCGCCCGCCCCCCATCGCGAGAACGTGACCTCCGAGAGGCGTGCACAGAGCTCCCCCTTGAGACGCGTCGGGTGAACGTCACCCATCCCATGCAGGAGGATCCCGGCCTGCTTCCGCATGACTTCCACCAACTCCCGGCGCCCGTGACCGAGTCCCGCCACCGCGAAGGCGCTGGTGAGATCGAGGTAGCGGCTGCCGTCCACATCCCACACGTTGACCCCTTCCGCCCGGTCCCAGAAGACCGGCCATTCCTTGTTGACGTAGGTCACGTTGCGCGACTCGTGGCGACGCAATTCGCCTGCGAGGCGCCGCGACTCCGGCCCGGGGATCTCGGTGATGACTTCCGGCAGCAAGTTGGGAGGACGCTAGGACGCCCCCCTCAAAATAGGGAGGCGAAATTCGCGGAAGAACCACCCCCCATGGTGTGCTCTCAGCTCAACGGCGTCGAGCCCTCGGGAACCAGGGCCGATAGCTGTCACGGCGATCCCGGCCAAGGCCCGGACCAACCAATCCGGCTCGTCGACTGAAGGGCGCGACGCCGAACCTGATCTTGGAAGAGCGGTCATGGTTATCATACCGAATGAGAGAATCGACCGGACCAACTCCGGAGGGGGGGTTGGATTTGGA
>JABAHR010001204.1_pt1 | contig 20282 bp, 35 predicted proteins | sample 7062101 | NCBI WGS metagenome assembly JABAHR01 (sample SAMN14534553, study PRJNA622989) | marine sediment metagenome | biome: marine biome [ENVO:00000428]; feature: marine pelagic biome [ENVO:01000023]; material: deep marine sediment [ENVO:00002113] | place: India: Gulf of Kutch | collected... | reverse complement strand
CAGATGCTGGATATTTTTCCCAGCGACTTGATAAATAAAAACATCACAGCCCCTTCCATTTCTCCCATCTCATCTCTGAAAATACCTCCCCAAGTTTTTACATCCATTACAGAACAATCACTCGAATCCCATAAAAGCATTGTTGCCTTGGACGGGAAAACTGAAATCCAGGCAGAACGCACCATCTCACCTGTGCGCAATGAAAACGGGGACATAAGCGGCTGGTTATGTGTGTATCGCGACCTCACGGAACAAATCCGGGTGAAAAAATTACAAGAAGACCTCACGAGAATGCTGGTTCACGACCTTCGCTCTCCCATCATCACCATTCAGGGTGGTTTGGACATGATCGACGTGTTAATAGAGGACAATGATACTGATGCGCTTTTAGAAATGGTCGAAATTTCAAGGAAAGGCAGTTCCAGGATGCTGGAAATGATCAACCAGCTGTTGAATCTGACGCAGCTAGAATCAGGAGAGATGACTATTCAGCTTGAGACTGCCGAACTGCCAAAAATTTGCGAGGAAGAATGCCGGCGATTCTATCCCATCACAAACCAAGAAAACATTTCTTTTGGTTATCACTTTCCCTATGATTACCCAACCCTCCGCGTTGACATTGAACTTATCAGGCGTGTGATCCATAACCTGATTGATAATGCGATCAAATATTCCCCTGATGGGAGTGAGATTGAGGTTTGGGGAAATATTGACCCGCAAGATTCGGGGTCCATTCTGATGGGGGTAAAAGACCAAGGGCCGGGAATTAATGAAAGCGATCAAAAAATGTTGTTCGAAAAATACTTTACCAGCCAGAGCGGAATATCCCGAAGGCGTGGATCAGGGCTCGGATTATACTATTGCAAACTGGCGGTTGAAGCACATCTCGGCAGCATATGGGTAGAAAGCAAAGTCGGAGAAGGCAGCAATTTTATCCTCAGGCTGCCAATCCACAATTAAAATGACCTCAAACAGCCTCTAAGATTTCTTCGCCTGCTCCCAGATCGCATCCATCTCTTCCAACGTCAGGTCCGATAAAGCCTTCCCTTGCAGACGAGCTTGATCCTCGATAGCCTTGAAACGGCGGTGAAACTTGGCATTGGTTTCCCTCAAAGCAGATTCAGGATCAATCTCCCACCAGCGCGCCAGGTTGGCAAGGGCAAATAACAGATCACCGAATTCTTCTGTGCGGGCCGCATCCGTCTCGGCGGAACGTAATTCTGCAATTTCCTCTTCCAGCTTTTGAAATACACCTTCAACATCTGGCCAATCAAACCCCACTCTGGCCGCTCGGCGCTGGTAATTATCGGCAACGGACAGGGCCGGCATTGCCATCGGGATCCCATCGAGCAATCCCTTCTGCTGCCCGCCATTTTCATGTCGCTCGGAGGCTTTTATTTTTTCCCAATTTTGGATCACCGAATCCGCATCCTGTAAGTCCATATCTGAAAATACATGCGGATGCCGCCGGACGAGCTTGGTATGGATTCCGCGAATGACATCCGCCATGGTAAATTCTCCCTCCTCCGAGGCGATCTGAGTCTGGAGCACAATTTGCAAAAGCAAATCCCCAAATTCCTCCTGCATCTCCGCCGGGTCCTCCTGATCGATAGCATTGAGGGCTTCGTAAGCCTCCTCCAATAGATTAATTCGCAAAGACTGGTGGGTTTGCTCCCGATCCCACGGACAGCCCTCAGGAGCCCGTAAATGAGCGATCAGGTTCTGGAACCCCTCGAAGGATGTAAAATCCCCTAGAGGGGGCAAATAGAGCGATGTGAGCAATCCTGTGTGCGGGCTTTGGTCGATCTGGTAAAGGGGCAGTTCTTCGATGATCTGGTCTTGTGTCCCTGCCCCATGGACAAGCGTGACCAGATGTTCGTCCGGATACTGCGCCATAAGCGTAATTTTCACCTCTCCAGCCACCATTGAGGAAAATAGCTGGGCGATCAACACGGGGCTATCTGGCGGAAATGGCGGGTGATAGGCAGATAACAGCTCCAGGGCGTCCATCAAGACCGTTTGCGGTAGTGGGTCTATGCGCAACGAGGTAAATATTGGTTCTACAAAGCTTAACCCTTCCACCACTCTTACGCTCAGTCCTAGCTGCTCTGCACGGCGGATGATCTCGGGACCAGTTGCCTCGGCGATATTCGGATGGCCAGGCACCGCATACACCACTCCCTGTGGCCTGCTGCCCAACTCCAGCACCTCCTCCACGATCCGAACATAAACGGCATTGAAATCCTTTTCCTGCTCGTAAAAATGATCGAAGCTGTGGACTTTTAAACCCTCTGGCAGCCCCGGAACGGTTGGATGTTCCCGAGTACGCAGATAGACTTCTTCCGCTTCCTCCAGGACATCCCAGGCTTCCAGGGTTAAATGTCCCGGGCTGCCAGGCCCCAACCCAACGATCGTGATCCCCGTCATACTAAGCCTCCATTTGTCTTGTCTTCAATCCGTTTGGAAATACTTCCATGTGCGGCGTCTGAGCGACGAAATACACGCGCCAGGGACCTTTCCGGAAAGGATGCACATATTCCAAATAGGTAATTGAAGTATTTTGCGCGTAAATATCCGCTGAGCGGTGGCTGCCGACGTTAAACACATGGTCCAAAAACGCATTCAACACCCAACCGTGCATCACTACGACCACAGTCTGACCAGAGTGCTTTTTAATTACATCCTGGATGAAATTCCCCACCCGGGTGCGAAGGTCATTAAAAGATTCAACCCCAGGTGGATGCGATGCAAAGGGAGAGAAAGGATCAGCGTGGAAATTATCCTGCTTATGAATCGGCAGCAATTCATCTTCAATTGGTGCGCCGGAACGGTACGAATAGCCCCCTTCTCGGATCCGGTGATCGATGATGGACTTGAGCCCATAAACTTTTTCTAAATGGGCTGCCGTTTCAATCGTCCGGTGGAGGGAACTGGTATAGATGACATCAACATGTGGGATATTTTCAGACATCCATTCCCCCAATTTTTTAGCCTGCTCCCGCCCGACTTCGGTGAGATGGGCATTTAACTGGGAACTTTCTACGACCTGATCCCAATTTGCGTTCGATTCACTCTCTCCGTGCCGGATCAAAAATAAACGCATAAAATCCTCCAGACGATTAATCTCAATAAGATAATTTCAACAAGATGATACCAAAAAACCGCGGCGAGTGATTCACCGCGGTTATCGGTTGTATGTGTGGTCTTCGATAAAATTTAGCGCTTGGTGTAGGTCGGCGCTTTGCGAGCACGCTTGAGACCCGGTTTTTTGCGCTCTTTGACGCGCGGATCGCGTGTCAGGTGACCGCCATGGCGCATCGCCCGGTCAACATCCGGGTTCATTTTTATCAACGCACGCCCCAATCCCATCCGGATCGCTCCCACCTGGCCTGTGATCCCACCGCCCTTGACGAGGACAGAGACATCCACAGTCCCTTTGGACCCGGCATCGGTCAACGGAGAAAGCACGATATCCAGATCGCCGAAGCGCGGGAAATATTCATCTACTTTTTTACCATTGACGATAAAATCGCCCTTGCCGCTCATCACACGCACTCTGGCGCTGGCTTGTTTTCGGCGTCCTATTCCTTCATAATATTCTTCTGCCATGGTTCGCTCCTTAATCCAACGGTTTCGGGTTCTGCGCCTGGTGCGGATGGTCTGGACCAGCATAAACTTTCAGCTTTTTCAACACCTTGCGCCCATACGAATTTTTGGGCAGCATACCCTTCACCGCCTGCGTGATCACTCGGTCAGGATTTCTCTCGAGCAACCTGCGCAAATTAATTTCTTTCAACCCACCAGGATAACCGGAGTGACGATAATATTTTTTATCATCTAATTTGTTTCCAGTTACCACGATGCGCTCACAATTTACAACAACCACATAATCGCCCATATCCACCCCTGGGGTAAATGTAGGCTTATGCTTGCCCAAAAGGGTGCGGGCAATTTTTGAAGCTAAACGTCCCAGATTCTGGCCGTTGGCATCCACCAAGTACCAATCCCGGGAGATATCGCCTTCTTTCGGATAATAGGTTTTTTCCACATCAACCTCACTTTATAATTTTCTAAGTTACTTGTATACGATGCTCAGTCAGAGTAGTCTACGTGCTGGAGAAACAACCCACAGGCCGGGGCCAGGCCCTGAATCAGCTCACCAGTCTGGCCTGAAAGATAATTCCTCACATCTTCCAGCGCAACTTTTCCCAAACCAACCTCTACTTGTAGATACACCATCCGGCGTACCATATGGTAGAGATAAGCATTGGCAGAAACTTCAAACACCATCCCGCCCGATTTCTTGGACCAGCCCGCTCGGAACACCTTGCGGACAGTCGTCCCCCCGTCTTGAGGTGGGGTTCCAAATGCCGAGAAATTATGCTCCCCGACCAGCTGAGCTGCACAATCATTTAATTTGGCAAGCTCGGGTTCAGGCCACACCCGCCAGGCATACCGCTCCCGGAGAGGGTCTCGGTTCCGGCGGCAGTAGATTTGGTACTGGTAGGTCCGAGAGACGGCATCAAATCTGGGATGAAAATCCAGTCCCACGATCGTAACCTGATGTACGCCGATATCGGCGGGCAGGTTTGCATTTAATGCATTGCACAAATCCTGGGTTGGATGTTTCCAGTCAAGATCAAAAGCGACCACCTGACCGTTGGCATGCACCCCGGCATCCGTCCGACCGGCCGCCAGTACAGAACGGCCTTCCCATCCAATTTTTCTCAACGCTTCTTCAAAGTCGCCTTGAATGGTGCGGTTGTTATCCTGGCGCTGCATCCCACCAAATGCTGTTCCATCGTATCCTAAAATAACTTTGTAACGTTCCATCGTTTCCCGGAAATCACCGGGACAAATTGATTATTATTATCAGATTATTACTCAACCAGCTCTAAAATCACCATTTCAGAACTGTCGCCTTCACGGCGGCCTAATTTGAGCATACGGGTATATCCGCCGCTGCGCTCAGAGTAGCGCGGTGCGATTTCATCGAACAGTTTGCGAACGGCTTCATCATCCGCCAATCGAGCAGCCGCCAAACGGCGTGCGTGAACAATGCGGGCATTGTCATCGGTTGCCAGGGCACGCTTTGCCAAGGTGATCAGTTTTTCAGCCTGACTGCGAATTGCCTGGGCCTTCGCTCGGGTTGTGCGAATCCGTTCATGCTCAAAAAGTTGTTTGACCATCACCCGGCGCAGTGCGTTGCGAGCACCAACATGACGGCCTAAGGTTTTTCCAACTACTTTATGTCGCATGGTTAATCTTCCTCCGGTGAGTCATCTGTCTCTTCGGAATTTTCTTCACCTGCTTCAGCATCTTCCTCATCCTCTTCTTCTTCATCTGAATCAAGATAACCTTTTTCAGACATTCTCAGAACGAGCTCATCCATGCTTTTTTCGCCGAAGTTGCGGATGGACATGATGGCATCTTCACCTTTCTCGAGAAGTTCAAGCACTTCTCCAACGGTGATGATCCCTGCTCTCTTGAGGGAGTTGAAGACCCGTACAGACAGATCTAAATTTTCGATGGGTGTTTCGTATATTTCGCTGGTCAACCTGCCGTCGACCACCTCTTCTTCCTCCACAGGAGCAAGAGAAATTTCGGTCACACCGGCAATATGGCGCAGGTGTTCGATCAGGATTCCAGCAGCGGTGCTCATGGAATCTTCCGGGGGTACTGTGCCGTCGGTCCAGATTTCCATAATCAGCCGGTCGTAGTTGGTGCTTTGTCCCACACGGGCCTGACCAACTTCCCAGTTTACTTGTTTTACCGGTGTGTAAATTGCATCTACGGGGAGTTCACCAATCGGTAAACGTCCGCTGCGGTCATTGGCGGGAGAATACCCGCGCCCGCGCTCAACCGTCATCTCAATTTCGAGCTTGGTTGAGGAACTATCCGAGGTAAACAAGTAAAGATCCGGGTTCACAATTTCAACTTCCGGCGGGTAGATCAGGTCTGCAGCAGTGACCACACCCTCACCTCGAACTTCCAGGTGCAGGCGTGCGGTATCCACATCATGCAGTTTCATCCGAATTTGCTTGAGCTGCAACATGATTTGAATGACATCTTCCCGAATTCCAGGTATGTCACTGTATTCATGCTGAACATCAGTTATTCGAATCGATGAGATCGCTGCTCCTTCTAAAGAAGACAGCAAAACACGCCGGAGCGAATTACCCAACGTTGAGCCATAACCACGCTCTAATGGGCTAATGGTGTATTTCCCGTAGTTGCGAGATTCAGCTTCTCGCTCGATCCTCGGGGTAACCATATTACTTAGTACAATCACAGGCTAGTCCTTCCCCTACCAGCAAAATACCAGGGTATTCTGCCTTCGGATACTTACTTAACGGGAGTAGAACTCCACAATCAATTGTTCGTTTAAATTAGCATCGATCTCAGCACGCTCAGGGAGACGCAGGATACTACCGCTCATCGCTTTCAGGTTGCGGGTAATCCAATCCGGTGCATTTCGTTCTTCTGCCATCGCCATCAGGTCTTTGATCAAGGTCTTAGAGCGGGAACCTTCCCGCACCTCAATCACATCACCAGGCTTGATTTGCATAGAAGGCACATCTGTCCGGCGGCCATTGACCATAAAATGTCCGTGGGTCACCAGTTGACGGGCCTGGGCGCGGCTGCTGGCATATCCCATGCGGTAAATCACATTATCGAGCCGGGACTCCAGAATCTGGAGCAGCGTAAGGCCAGTCAGGCCGCGCGATTTAATCGCTTGCCGGTAATAGCGGCGGAACTGGCGTTCCAGTACACCATAAACTCGGCGGGCTTTTTGCTTGGCGCGTAGCTGCGCGCCATAGTCTGAAGTTCTAGAACGTTTCCATTGGGCCATTCGCCCATGTATCCCCGGGGGGTAGGCGCGTTTTTCAATCGCGCACTTGGGCGAGTAGCAACGCTCACCCTTGAGAAAGAGTTTTTCTCCCTCCCGACGACACAGTTTACATACAGGACCAGTATATCTAGCCATTAAAATTAATCCTCACTTCTTCCTGCGTTCGCGGAATGATAAATTATTATACTCGCCGACGCTTTGGCGGGCGGCACCCATTGTGGGGCACCGGCGTAACATCGGAGATCGAGTTTACTCGCAATTCAGCGGCCTGGACAGCACGGATCGCAGACTCCCGTCCGGGACCAGGGCCTTTTACAATCAAATCTACTTCTCGCAGCCCCATATCCATGGCTGTCTTGAGGGCTTTTTCCATCGCCAGGCGTGCCGCAAACGGCGTGCTCTTGCGGGATCCTTTGAATCCCACTGCGCCGGCGCTCGCCCAAGCAACCGTGTTCCCTTGTTGATCCGTAATGGTTATAATCGTATTATTAAAAGTCGCATATACATGAATCTGGCCGGTTGATAAAGTTCTCTTCGGTTTTCGCGGCCCGCGTCTTGATCGCTGTGGTCTTTTTGCCATTATCGTTAATCCTTTCCTGCGTTTATTTCTTGGTCGCGCCTCTGCGGCGGCCGCGGCCGGCGACAGTCTTCTTGGGTCCCTTACGGGTGCGTGCATTTGTGCGGGTGCGTTGGCCGCGAACCGGGAGGTTGCGGCGGTGGCGCAGTCCGCGATAACTGCCAATTTCCATCAGACGCTTAATATTCATCTGGACTTCACGGCGCAAATCACCTTCAACTGTCAAACGATTAACAATGTAATCACGCAGCAAAGCGATTTCGGCATCGGTCAGATCTCGCACTCGAGTATCTGGACTGACTTCTGTCGTCTGCAGAATTTCTTGAGCTGTCTTGAGGCCAATCCCATAAATATAGGTCAGGCCAATTTCTACGCGCTTATCACGCGGGAGGTCAACACCTTCAATACGTGCCATAACTACCCTCTACCCTTGTCTTTGTTTGTGTTTTGGATCGTCGCAAATCACGTACAGGCGGCCTTTGCGCCGTACAAATTTGCATCGAGAACATCTTTTTCTAACTGAGGATGATACCTTCATGGTCAACTCCTTTTTATAAGCCAAACAATACATTTTACTGCTAGTTACGTAATTCGTCTAGGTCTAATTTTATAATTTCGTCAATATTAGCGGTTCACCATCGGTGACCGCGACACTGTGTTCGCTATGTGCTGTCAGCGAGCCGTCATACGAGGTAACGGTCCACTGATCCGGCAGGATGCGGGTGCGGTGTGTACCCACCAGAACCATCGGTTCCAGTGCGATCGTCATCCCCGGTCTTAGGACCATCCCCCTCCCCGGAAGGCCCCAATTGGGCACTTGCGGTCCCTCGTGCATACTCTTGCCGACCCCGTGCCCGGTATATTCCCTGGGTACATGAAATCCAAAACTCTCTACGTGTTTTTGGATGGCGGCAGAAACATCACCAACCCGGTTCCCGGCTCGCATTTTTTCGATCCCGATTTCCAGAGCTTTGTTCGTGACATCCAAAAGTTTTTCCACTTCTTTCGAGACTTCACCAACACCGACCGAAAAGGCCGAATCAGCGACAAATCCTTCATACACGGTACCGCAGTCTATCGAAACCAGATCGCCTTCTTGAATCACGCGTTTACCAGGAATGGCGTGCACCATTTCTTCATTGATACAAGAATTGATCGTCGCCGGATACGGTGTCGGGCCGGGGTACCCCAAAAAAGCAGGGATAGCGCCGTGATCTCGAATCACCGTTTCGGCGATCTTATCCAATGCTCCCGTCGAAACCCCAGGGGCGATTGCCTCTCGGACTGCCTGGAGAGCCAAAGCATTAATTCTGCCGGCTGCCTGCATAATATCCAGTTCGGCGGATGACTTGATGATGACATTGCGTTCCCAGGCCATTATTTCACTCTTAAGGTTCAATCCACTGTGGGAAGGATATCCATCAGTGCTTGGTTGACATCTTCGATTTCCCGGTCCCCATCTATCTCGACCAGCACACCATTCTGCCTGTAATAATCAATCAGAGGTGCAGTTTGCTCAAAATAGACTTTGATGCGATTGGCCACAGTTTCCGGAGAATCGTCAGGGCGTTGATAAAGTTCCGAGCCATCGTGATCACAGATACCAGGCTGGGCCGGGGGGTTAAAAAGGGTATGAAAAACGTGCCCATGCTCCCTGCATGTCCACCGGCCGGTAAGTCGTTCCATCAAGACCTGATTCGGTACCTGAATGAATGGAACAAGTCCAATCTCAAAACCCATTTCATCCAGGGTTTCGTCCAGGGCCTCCGCTTGAGCGGTTGTGCGCGGGAAGCCATCCAGGATCGCTCCCTTCACACAGTCCTCCCTGCTGAGGCGGTCTTGCACCATTGCGATGGTGACATTATCCGGTACCAGGTCTCCTGCTTCGATATAACTGGATGCCAGTTTTCCTAATTCAGTTTGATTCTTGATATTTTCCCTGAACAGATCACCAGAAGACACATGCGGCAAGCCTACCCTTCGGGAGAGCATTTTAGCCTGTGTTCCTTTTCCGGCACCTGGGGCACCAAGCATCACGATAAAAACTGGCATCGCTAGATCACCTTTCTACTTGATCAGGAGGGATTCGTCGTACCCGTGAACTTTCAGCTCAGCTTCGATGTTGAAGAAGGTATCGCGAACCACACCCACGACAATCAGCAAGCCGGAAGAGTTGATCAGGAAGGATCCACCGCCGCCAATCTGGCTTAGATCAGGGATCAAGAGTGTCACCAGGTAAGGCAGCACAGCAATCGCTCCCAGGAACAACGCCCCCGGGAAAGTGATGCGCCTCAACACCCGCGTCAGGTAAGCCTGGGTGGGTGCGCCGCGGCTAACGCCCGGAATTTGAGCGCCAGAACGCTTCAGGTTTTCTCCATAATTCTGTTGTGCAAAGAGCACATCTGTATAGAAAAAGGCGAATCCAACCACGAAGAAGAAGTTGATCAGCCAGTAAACGCCGCTGTTGACGGTAATGTTTGCAGAAATCCACAAGGCGGCGTCCTGCACCCACGGTGTCTCAGAACCCTGCATAAAACCTGCAAGCAAGCCAGGGAACTGGAGCAGCGCAGAGGCAAAAATCAACGGGATCATCCCGGCCATGTTAACCTGGAGAGGAAGAGTGCCCTTGACTGGCATCGACATCCGGTTCCCCACCCGGCGCCCAGGATACATTACAGGAATATTCCTGCGTCCCTGCTGAACAAATACAATCACAAAAATGGTTAATGTGGTGATCAATAGCAAAGCACCAATCCCCACCCACCGGATACTTGGGTCTAATCCCAGACCTTCCGGAGCAGGTTTGGGTGCGTTCCAGATGCTGAGGTAGGAAGACGGCAGCTGGGCGATAATCCCCGCAAAAATCAGCAGGGACAACCCCTGTCCGCGGATACCGTGCTCGGAGATCAGCTCTCCCAACCAGATGGCAAACATAGTGCCAGCTGTCATTGAGATAATGATGGTTACCGAACGAAGTACATCTGCGCCAGGACCAAACCCGAAGCCCGGGATAATCGGTATGTTCCCGAGATTCGAGACTACCTGGATCTGCCCAAAGGCAGTCAGCGCACCCATCAGAATCGCCAAGCGGTAGGTGTTCTTTTCCATCCACTTCCGGCCTTCGCGCGGGTCATCGTCCATGCGGGCCTGCCAGGCGGGGATAATTGGTACAAGCAGCTGAATGATAATCTGAGCAGTAATGTACGGATAAACACCCATTCCAAGGATGGAAAACTGCCGCAGCGTCCCTCCTGAGATCAGATTGACCATGTTCAGGAAGTTGGACGCCCCAGATGATCCACCCATGACGGCCTCCAACGCGTCCAGATCAACACCTGGCACACGCACCTGGGCCACAAAGCGGTACAGGATCAGCAGGCCAAGTGTGATCAACAGTTTTCTTCGAATATCGGGTGCGGTCCATAAATACCGCCAGCCAGCACGTTTCATCTATTCTCTCCTTGTATCCGCTATTCAATTTCGAGAATTTCGACACTGCCGCCGGCAGCTTCGATCTTCTCTCGTGCGCCTTTACTGATGCGGTGCACTGCCACTTTATACGCTTTTTTCACATCACCGCGTCCCAAAAGGACAACTGGTAAAGTGGGTTTCCTCAGCAGGCGTGCTTCATCCAGCGTTTGTGGGTTAATCTTTGCATTCGCTTTGAAATCAGCCAATTCATCAAGATTAACTTCGTTGTAGGCCTGTTGGAAAGGCGGCGTGAATCCACGCTTGAACGGTAACCGGCGATAGAAAGGCAAATTGCCTCCCTGTCGATAGATTTTACCGCCGCTGCCAGCGCGAGCGCCGTATCCTTTAATACCGCGTCCAGCGGTCTTCCCTCTGCGGCCAGCTGTACCACGCGCCACACGAATACGGGATTTCTTAGCCCCGTCATTGGGTTTCAGATCGTGTAACTTCATCGATAAACCTCTACTCTTCTACTTCTACCAGGTGACTGATCTTGGCAATCATGCCGCGAATCACCTGTGTATCTTTTTGTTCCACAGTCTGGTTGACTTTCTTAAGTCCCAAAGCACTTACTGTGCCCTTCTGGCGCTTTGAATAGCCGATGGGACTCTTGACCAACGTGATTTTGATTGTCTTTTCTTTAGCCACGTTTGCGCTCCCAGTAAGGCAGCAAGTCTTCCACTTTCTTGCCGCGCATGCGTGCGGTTTCCTCAATCGACTTGAGCTGATCAAGGGCATCCATGGTCGCCTGCACAACATTCAAGATGTTCGCGCTGCCTTGTGATTTGGTCAGGATATCCTGCACACCAACAGATTGCAAGACTGAACGCACACCACCACCCGCGATCAATCCCGTACCCGGCGAGGCCGGTTTCAGGAAGACACGCGCACCAGCGGTTTTACCAACAACAGCATGCGGAATCGTGTTTTTATACAGATTTACCCGGTGCATATCTTTTCTGGCTCGGTCAGTTGCTTTACGGATTGCATCCGGTACGGTATTGGCTTTCCCAACACCAACCCCAACCTGACCGCTCTTATCACCAACCACCACCGTGACGCGGAAGCCAAATCTGCGTCCGCCTTTCACCACTTTGGCTACACGTGTGATGTCGATCGTACGTTCTTCAAGTTCTTGCTCAAAATCGGATCTGTTATATTCGCTCATCTGTCTCTCCTGCCTTAGAACTCAAGGCCGCCCTTGCGGGCTCCTTCTGCAAGTGCTTTAATGCGACCCATATACTTGAAGCCGCCTCGGTCAAACACCACTTTGGACACACCAATTTCCTTGGCACGTTCGGCCATGGCTTCGCCAACAAGGCGAGCCTGTTCTGTTTTATTTTTTCCAGCCATCTTGCTGCGCAAATCTTTGTCGATCGAGGAAGCCGATGCAATGGTCACACCTGCCTGATCATCAATCATTTGGACATAAATTTCGGTCAAGCTGCGAAACACTGCCAGGCGCGGACGTTCGGTTGTACCACTGATGCGCCTGCGGACTCGCTGATGGCGTTTAATGCGTGCTTTTTTACGATTAATTCTAGCCATTTTTCAAACCTCTAAACCTTGCCAGCCTTGCCAGCTTTGCGGCGCACATATTCGCCGCGGTAACGGATACCTTTGCCCTTGTAGGGTTCCACCGGGCGCATCTCGCGGATTTCTGCGGCGACTTGGCCGACAACCTGCTTGTTGTAGCCCGACACCCGAATGACATTGTTGCGTTCCAGCACTTCAATGGTAACGCCCTCAGGGGGATCGACTTCGATGTTATGGGAATAACCCAAACTGAGTACGAGTTGGCTTCCACTCATCTCAGCGCGGTACCCAACACCATGGATTTCAAGGAATTTCTCAAAACCCTTGGTAACCCCTTCCACCATATTGCTGATGATCGAACGGGCTGTGCCGTGCATCGCGCGGTGGAATTTTTCTTCAGAAAGGCGGTCCACAATCAGTGCCCCATCTTCCAGCCTGATTTTGATCACCGGTGGAAAAGTATGGGAAAGTTCGCCTTTGGGCCCTTTGACGCGGATGTGAGTTCCTTTGATCTCAACATCAACGCTATCGGGCACCTCAATCGGTAAGCGTCCTACTCTAGACATTTTCAAAAACCTCCATATTTATCCTCTTGCAGGCTGGCAGCGTATTGGCTACCAAACCTTACAGAGTATCTCGCCGCCGACACCAATCTGGCGGGCTCGCTGGCCGGTCATCACGCCTTTGGGAGTCGAGAGTATCGAGATACCAAGCCCGGAAAAAATCCAGGGAATATCCTGTTTCTTGGTATATACTCTGCACCCCGGACTGCTGATGCGTTCCAGCCCAGCGATCACTGAGCGGCGAGTGCGACGTTCACCTACGTATTTCAATCGAACACGCAGGACTTTGAAGTGGGGCTTATCGCCATCCACAACTTCATAATCTTCAATATAGCCTTCTTCTTTAAGAATCTGGGCGATAGAAGATTTCATTTTCGAACTCGGCATTGCCACCACTTTGTTTTCGGACATAATGCCGTTCCGAATACGGGTCAACATATCAGAAATGGGATCATTTACTGTCATTACTTACTCCAACCTACCAGGATGACTTGGTGACACCGGGGATTTTGCCATCTAATGCCAGCTCTCTAAAGCAGATGCGGCACAGGCCAAATCTTCGGATATAACCACGCGGGCGGCCGCATTTCTTGCAGCGGTTGCGCACCCGGCCGGGGTATTTTCGCCTGGATTCACGGATAATCATTGATTTTTTCGCCATAATATTTATCCTTCTCTTCCAAATGGCATGCCGAGCATTCTTAGCAGTTCTCGGCCACCTTCATCATTATCTGCAGAGGTGACAATTGTCACTTCAAAACCGCGCACTTTATCAATCTGGTCGTAATCGATCTCAGGGAAGATTAACTGCTCCTGAAAGCCCAAGGTGTAATTCCCGCGCCCGTCGAACGAGTCCGGGTTTACACCGCGGAAGTCGCGCATACGGGGCAGAGCTACATTCATTAAGCGGTCGAGGAAGGACCACATTCGTTCACCACGCAGGGTGACTTTGGTGCCAATCGCTCGTCCTTCTCGCAGCTTGAAGTTCGCGATGTTCTTCCGGGAGATGGTGACCACCGGTTTTTGGCCAGTGATTCTGGTCAGGTCTTCCACCGCGGCATCGAGAGCCTTGGCATTTTCTAATGCCTCGCCCAAACCGATGTTGAGGACGACCTTCTGAACACGCGGCACCTCCATCACATTATCAAGATTCAGGCTCTCTTTCAGAGCCGGAACAATTTCTTTATCATACTTATCTTTTAATCGGATCGCCATGGTCATTACTCCACACTACTCAATATCTTCATTACATTTGCGGCAGAAGCGATATGGCAAGCCGTCTTCATCTCTGCGGATTCCAACACGGGTCATCTCATCACATTTTGGGCAAACCAACATCACATTTGAGATGTCGAAAGAGCCCTCAAACTCGATGATCCCTGGGTTCATGGTGCGGCCTTCGGTCTGGAACTGACGCTGGTGTTTTTTTCGCATGTTGACACCCTGCACCACAATCCGATTTTCATCAGGAAGCACCCGGATGACCTCACCGCGTTTACCTTTATCTTCCCGCGGGCCTGTGATTACCTGTACGATATCGCCTCGTTTGATTTTCATTTTTCTAGTCATTATTCACCTTCAATATCACCTGCGATCTAAAGTACTTCGGGGGCCAGGGATACGATACGCATATAGCCTAACTCTCGCAGTTCTCGGGCGACAGGCCCGAAGATACGAGTCCCTTTGGGGTTTTTGCCATCAGTATCTAAGATCACAGCAGCATTATCGTCAAAACGGATGTAAGAACCATCTTCACGGCGCCATTCTTTTGCAGTCCGGACAATCACAGCCTTTACCACATCACTTTTCTTCACACTCCCTTGGGGAGTAGCAGTTTTCACAGTGGCGACAACAATATCACCTACATGACCGTACCGTCGTATTGATCCGCCAAGCACTTTGATGACCAGCAATTCACGGGCGCCGGTGTTATCAGCTACTTTCAATCGTGATTCTACCTGGATCATGATTAGGCCTCCGGTAAATCTTCCGCACGCTCATCACGCCGGATAATTTCTTCAACCGCCCAGCGTTTGGTTTTGGAGATTGGCTTGGTCTCAACGATCACTACCTGATCTCCAACCACGCACGAAAACTCATCATGAGCTTTGAGACGCTTGTGACTGGTGACAACTTTTCGGTAAAGCGGATGCCGGAAGCGGCGAGTGATCTCGACCACGACTGTCTTATCCATTTTGTTATTCACCACTACGCCATTTAGTCTGCGACGAGTGTTCATGCTTCACCTTCTTTCTGTTCTTGCTCTTCGGCGAGCTCCTTCAAAATCGTGATCAGCCGGGCAATATTACGGCGGGTGGCACGAATCTGGGTATGATCAGTCAGTTCGCCGGTGGTCAGCTGAAAACGCAGGCGCATCAGCGATTCCCGAGCATCATCCAGTTCATCCTGGATATCTTCAACATTCATCTCTCGGATTTCTTCAGCTTTCATCAAGAACCTCCGGCCCTTTCATGGGCGGCCACAATTTTTGTCTTGACCGAGATTTTGTACCGGGCACGTCGCAGCGCTTCGCGAGCGACATCTTCAGGCATCCCGCCGACCTCAAACAATATTCGGCCGGGTTTAATCACTGCCGCCCAATACTCCACAGCGCCTTTCCCTTTTCCCATTCGGGATTCTGCTGCCCGCTGGGTGATTGGTTTATCGGGAAAGACACGGATCCATACTTTACCGCGGCGGCGAGCAGCACGGACGATCGCTCGACGGGCTGCTTCCAGCTGGCGGGCAGAAACCCAACCCGGCTCCAGAGCCTGCAAGCCGAATTCACCAAACTGTACCTCGGCCCCCCGTCGGGCTTTCCCCTTCATGCGACCGCGCATTTGCTTGCGGTATTTCACACGTTTTGGCATCAACATAATAAAACCTCTTAATTTCTTTTTTCCGCTTGGGCTTACTTGCTAACGTAAACGCCTTCGGTGCTTTCCATTTCTTCTTCAGTCGCAGGAAGGATCTCACCTTTATAGATCCAAACTTTGATCCCAATCACACTGTAGGTCGTCACTGCTTGTGCCACAGCATAGTCAATATCGGCGCGCAGCGTATGCAGCGGCACACGGCCTTCACGCAGCCATACCCGGCGAGCCATATCGGAACCGCCAACACGACCGGCGACTTCGATCTTTGCACCTTCAGCTCCTGCACGCATAATTTGCGAGAGGGCCCGGCGCATTGCCCGACGGTAGCTGATGCGGCGTTCAAGCTGTTCAGCGATATTTACAGCAACCAGATAGGCATCCAGGTCTGGATCTTTAATTTCCTTGATCTGAAGATCAATTTTCTTTTCAATCAGCGTTTCCAGTTGCCGGCGCATTGCTTTCACATTCTCGCCTTTGCGGCCAATCAGCACGCCTGGTTTGGAGGTATGCACAAAGATGCGCACATTCCCCGGGAAACGCTCGATCTCAATTTTTGATACGCCTGCCCGCGGTGAGTGTTCATGAATCATGTCGCGAACGGCAAAGTCTTGATGGAGTTGTTCTGTGTAATCTTGGCCTTCGGCGTACCAACGCCCGTCCCAGGTCTTATTAACACCCAAGCGAAAGCCAATCGGATTTACTTTACGACCCATAAAAAATACTCCTATTCCTAATTCTCGTCTCGCTCGCGCAAGATGACTGTAACGTGCGAGTAGCGGCGCAAGCGGGGCTTATAGCGCCCTCGTCCACCAAACCGGCCGCGTTTCAGCGTGCGACCTTCGTCTGCAAAGATCTTATGAACATATAGGTTACCGCGGCTGATGCCGAAGTTTTCCTCTGCATTGATCATCGCAGAACGCATCACTTTATAAACTGGCTTGGCGGCCCGATTCTGCACAAATTTCAACGTGTTTAACGCATCCACCACATCTTTACCGCGCACCAGATCGATCACCAAACGGGTTTTTTGCGCCGAGACTGGAAGGCCTTTAGCAACTGCTCGATAATCATTCGCCATTGCTTCTCTCCTACCTTCTCTTCTTTTCCTGAATATGGCCGCGGAACGTACGGGTGGGAGCGAACTCGCCTAACCGGTGTCCTACCATATTCTCGGTGATGTAAATCGGCACATGGCGGCGGCCATCATGCACGGCAACTGTATGCCCGACCATTTGGGGAAAGATCGTGCTGGCCCTGCTCCAGGTGCGAACCACCTTTTTCTCATTCTTTTCATTCATCATCTCGATCCGCTTCAAAAGCTTTGGATCGATGTATGGTCCTTTTTTAAGTGAACGTCCCATATTTCAAACTCCAATCATCCTATCGGCGTTTCTTCCGGCGTCTGCGGACAATATACTTATCTGTTGTTTTATTCCGGCGAGTTCGGTAACCAAGTGTCTTTTGTCCCCAAGGGGATTTCGGACTCGGCATACCGATCGGAGACCGGCCTTCACCACCGCCATGCGGATGGTCCCGCGGGCTCATAGCAGAACCGCGCACCGTCGGGCGAATACCTTTGTTCCTTTTCCGTCCGGCTTTTCCAAGGCGGATATTTCCATGATCTACATTACCGATCTGGCCAATGGTCGCATAGCATGCCTGGCGAACCAATCGCACCTCTCCAGAAGGCAAACGGATCTGTGCATAGTTGCCTTCCTTCGCCATCAACTGGGCAGCACTGCCTGCAGAGCGCACCATCTGCCCGCCTTTTCCTTCCGCCAGTTCAATATTGTGTATCATCGTACCGGTGGGGATATTGGCAATCGGCAGGGCATTCCCCGGGCGAATGTCGGCATCTGGCCCGGCATCCAAAACATCTCCTACACGTACACCAAGCGGGGCGATAATGTATCTCTTTTCGCCATCGGCATAATGCAGCAAGGCCAGGCGGGCAGTGCGGTTCGGATCGTATTCGATGGTGGCAACATTAGCCGGAATTCCGCGCTTATCGCGCTTAAAATCGACCATCCTGATCTTGCGTTTGCTGCCTCCGCCGCGATGCCGTACGGTGATGCGCCCAAAATTGTTTCGGCCACCACGCTTGCGGTTGCTTTTGACCAGGGATTTTTCCGGCTTTGAGGTGGTAATTTCCTCAAAGGTGTAGCTGGTCATATCCCTGCGGCCAGGAGTTGTGGGTTTATATTTCTTAACTGCCATTAGTAAACCCCTTCAAAGATATCTATTGAATCGCCAGGGGCAAGTGTGATCACAGCCTTTTTGAACGGCTTCCTACGATTCACCAGACGGCGGCTCATACCAGCCATCTTCTTTTTCGCAGGCGCAATGCTCACATTGACCTTGACAACTTCTACGTTAAAAATGATCTCAACAGCTTCCTTGATCATCGGTTTTGTCGCGTAGCCGGCAACTTCGAAAACAACCTGATTTAGCTTGCTGTTCTGGAAGTTCGACTTTTCCGTGATGATCGGCCGCCGGAGTATTTCATAAAGATTGGTCGTCATAATTTACCTCTCTTTGCCTTAATTGCCTAAATGCTTGGAGAGCACATCAATGACTGCTGCTGGCATCACGATTTTGTCGTATCCTAGCAGGTCTCGCACATTGATATAGCTTGCGTGCAGGGTTTTGGCATAAGGCAAATTGCGTGCCGAACGGACGACGAGTTCTTCATTTTCGCCTTTTGCCGGCAGCAAAATCAGCGCAGTGCCCTCTCCTAGCAATTTTTGCAAAGCCGTGTGCATCTCTTTGGTCTTCGGCTCTTTCAGTTTCAGTTCGTCCACGACGACAATTTCCTGACCAGCAGCCTTTACAGACAATGCGGAACGGAGTGCCGCCCGGCGCATTTTACGGGGCATCGTCTTCTCGTAAGAACGCGGTTTGGGTGTATGCACTCCCCCACCGCCTACCCACTGCGGCGCCCGGATAGAACCCTGGCGAGCACGCCCAGTGCCCTTCTGCCGGTAAGGCTTCCGCCCGCCACCACGTACCTCGCTGCGGCCTTTTGTGCTGTGTGTGCCGCGGCGGGCATTTGACAGCTGACGCATATAAGCCTGGTGCATCAGGTCCACATTCACAGGCGCTTCAAATATTTCATCAGGAAGTTCAACCGTTTCACTGGTCTTCTTACCATTTAGTGTGTAAACATCTACTTTCATGGTTTACCTCGCGTAAGTAATTGCCTAGGCAATTACTGCTTGCGCGCCTCCTTTATCAGCACCAAACCGCCCTTTGCTCCAGGAACAGCGCCGCGCACCCCGATCAGGTTGCGGTCTGCATCTACCAGGACGACTTTCAAATTTTGAACAGTCACGCGCTCATTACCCATTCGACCCGGCATGCGCTTCCCTTTGAAAACACGCCCGGTACCGGATGTGGCGCCAATAGAACCGACTGCACGCTGACGATCGGACTGACCGTGGGTTTTTGGCCCACCGCGGAAGTGGTAGCGTTTTACTGCGCCAGCAAAACCTTTACCTTTGCTGGTACCAATCACGTCCACATGGTCTCCAATTTCAAATATATCTGCAGTCACTTTGTCGCCAATCTTCAGGTCATGGTCTTTTACCCGAAACTCGCGTAAAAACCGGAGAGGGGGGGCACCAGCGTTATTCAGGTGTCCCAACTGGCCTCCGGTTAGGCGCGCAGGCTTGATCTCACCAAATCCCAATTGTACGGCATTATATTGATCAAACTTTGGTGTCCGTACCTGGGTAACATAGCAAGGCCCAGCTTCGAGAAGTGTGATCGGCACAGAGGCACCGTCTTCATCGAAAATCTGGGTCATTCCGATTTTCTTGCCAATAAGCCCTTTTAACATATCAGTTGTGCTCCTAATTCTTCTAAATTTTGCTAGGACTGTAAGCCGGGCTGGGCTCCATCATCCTATAGCAGTGTAGTCAGCCAACCTGGAGAAAGCATTGGATTTGAGGCTTCCTGACAGGTTCGCTCTTTCACCACTATTCGTGGTCCGAAACTACCGGACCAACTTCTTGTTAATCCAGATCACACTAGGTTGATGCGACCTGGGAAAACGCAATCGTTATATCTTAATCTCAATATCCACACCGGCCGGCAAATTGAGACGCATCAGCATGTCAATCGTCTTCGAGTCCGGGTCCAGCACATCGATCAGTCGGTTGTGCGTTCTGATCTCAAAATGCTCGTGTGAATCTTTATCAATAAAGGTGGAGCGGCGAACAGTAAACCGCTCTCGTTTCGTCGGCAACGGCACAGGCCCTACAACTCTGGCCCCTGTGCGCTCGGCGGTCTCGACAATCCGCTTGGCAGATTGGTCGAGAACCCGGTGGTCATATGCTTTAAGTCTGATGCGTATTTTTTGCTTAGCAGCCATAGTTTAGTCCAGAATTTCCGTAATCACGCCAGCG
>JABAHR010012006.1_pt3 | contig 20283 bp, 19 predicted proteins | sample 7062101 | NCBI WGS metagenome assembly JABAHR01 (sample SAMN14534553, study PRJNA622989) | marine sediment metagenome | biome: marine biome [ENVO:00000428]; feature: marine pelagic biome [ENVO:01000023]; material: deep marine sediment [ENVO:00002113] | place: India: Gulf of Kutch | collected... | reverse complement strand
GCGCCACAGCATCATCCACAGCAACCTGCCGACCGGGCATGCGCTCGACCTGATGGTGAATCTGCAGCGCGACTACGATGCTGCTTACCCGGAAATCCAGCCGGCGTTTCTCTGGTGGATCGGCGACGTCTACGTCGGCAACTTCGGCCCGGATCGCAGCCTGCGAGTGCTGCCGCTCAGGACCTTCGAGGAGCGCGGCATAAAATGGGCGGGCGCTTCCGACTACGACGTGTCCCCGTATGCGCCGCGACACGCGTTCTGGGCTGCGGCGACGCGCCAGACCCTGCTCGGCACCTGGAGCGAGAGCCCCTGGGGCACGGACGAGTCGGTCTCTATCCACGACACGCTGCGCGCCTATACGGCAACGGCGGCGCGGCAGATCTTCCTCGAAGACGAGGTTGGCACGCTCGAGGTCGGCAAACGCGCCGACATCGTCGCCTGGGACCGGGATCTGTATTCAGTCCCGGTCGACGAACTCAAAGAAGCGCGGCCGGTGTTGACATTGCTGAATGGGCAACCTGTATTCCAGGCCAGTCGCCAGAGTGACGGAATCCCGTAAGGCTATGCAGCGGCGAGTGATTGTCGGAGCTGTCAGAACTCGGTGTAGTGCAGGGTGACAATCTTCCACTCGCCGTCGATCTTCTGCCAGACGTCGGACTCGAATGCGTTCGCCTCCGCGGTTTCTCCGTCCGCGGTCCTCGAGCTCAGGGCCACGAAATAGGTCGCGACCGCCGTGTCGCCGTCACCGAGCACCTGCACCCGCATGTCGGTGATGTCGTACTTTTCGTACTCGAAGCCGGATTCGACCGTCGCCTTCCAGCTCTCGTAGTAGTCGGCGACTGTCTGCCGTTCGCCGTAGAAGAAGATGGCGGCGTCCTGCGTATAGTGCGCGAAGTAGGTCTCGTAGTCGCCGCTCGCGTAGGCGCCGTTGAAGCCCTGTACTGCAGCCTCGATCTCCGCGACGACAGCCTCGTGATTGTCCGCGAATGCGTATGGCGCCAGCAGGATGGCCAGCGTAAGCAGTGTTCTTTTCATTCGATTCCCCTCGATGCGACATTTGCCGGCAGCCGCTGCTTGAGCGACTATGAGCGCTAACTATAGCGAACCCGCGAACACTCGGGGAGAAGCCATGCGCGCGCCAACAGCTAATCTACTCGTTTGCTTGCTGCTGATTTCGGGCCTCTCGGTTGCCCAGGAGCAGCCGCTCAAAGTGGTGGATCCGGAGGATCGCTACATCCCGCTCGATACTGACGACGAGAACCGCGATCCCTGGGAAGCCATGCGCGACCGGCGCGAGTTCCCGGACCGCGAACCCGGGCTGATCCCGGTCGGCCGCCTGTGGGCGCCCGGCGTCAAGAGCTTCTTCGGCCTGCCGCTCGCGCTAACGCCCGATGACCTCGAAGCCGCGGAGGTCGACGTCGCCATCATGGGCGCGCCGATCGACATGGGCTACGGCTTCCGCGGCGCCGGCAAGGGGCCGGACGCGCTCCGCGCCGGCATTATCGGTCTCGACAGCTCGAACAGCGGCAACTTGCCGCACATGAGCGTCGGCGTCGCCTGGAAGCGCTCGCTGGTCGCGGTTGACTACGGTAATTCGCCGATCGATCTCCTGAGCACCGAGCGCAGTATGCCGCCGGTCCGCCGCATGGTCCGCGAGATAGCGGAGACCGGTGCGATCCCGGTCATCGTGGGCGGCGACCATTCCCTGGAATATCCCAACGTCGCCGCGATCACCGACGTGTACGGCAAGGAGAACGTCAGCGTCATTCATTTCGATGCGCACTTTGATGCGGGCGACGTCGAGTTCGGACATATGATCTCGCACGGCCAGCCGATCCGGCGCCTCGTGGACGACGGCCACATTGCCGGCAGTAATTACATACAGGTCGGCCTGCGCGGCTACTGGCCTGGTGAAGACGGCTTCCGGTGGATGCGCGAGAACAACATGCGCTATCACACGATGGCGGAAATCGAACGTGACGGCTGGGATGTGGTCATGGATCGCATCATGAACGAGGCGCTTGGCGCGGCCGAATATCTCTATATTTCCTTCGACGTAGACGTTCTGGATCCAGCCTACATGCCGGGCACCGGCACGCCGGAATCCGGCGGCCTGACCCCGCGTGAAGTATTTCCGCTGCTGCGGACACTCTGCTCCGAGAACAAGATGGTTGGCTTCGATGTCGTCGAGCTGAACCCGCTGGTGGATCCCGGTTACACGACCGTTCTGAACACGCACCGCCTGCTGCAGGAATGCCTGACAGGCATCGCGATGCGCAAGGAGGGGATCACCGAGCGCGGCTATCACAACCCGCTGACGGTGGAGGACGACCGACAGGATCCCCGTTAGCTCGTTATGGCGAGTTCCCCGGTGCGCTCCAGCTCCCACTCGGCGAGATTCAGTTCGATCGCCCAGAAGCCGAAGATCCACAGGAAGGCGTCCCACGAGTACAGGTAGTAACCTGTGAAAAACCAGGTGAGCATGACGCCGATCAGTACCAGGTAGAACAGGCTCTTGGTCACCCGCACCGCGCCCAGCGCCGGGCTCGCGAACCGGTCACGGTTCTGCATGAAAATTTCGACTTCGATCAGGAAGACGACGATGAGCCAGACGTAGGCGTTGACGATGTTGACCCATTCCTGGAAACGGACATGATCCAGCGTCGGCTGATCGATGATCGAGATCTCGTTGGCCACCGTGAAGAACGCGTTCTCATCCGACAGGCGCTCGCAATTCTCTGCCGTTATCGCCGCATACTCGAAGACGCTGACCTGCATCGACCGCCCCTGGTCGGCGAGCTGGCAGATGTCCGTCACCCCGTCGACGGGATGGGTGTCGTAGAACTCCAGGGTCTCGACCGTGTAGCCGTAGGCGCCCTGGGCGATCATGACATAGCAGGTCAGCCGCAGGCCGCGGATGATCGTGGCCAGCCATGCCGTCCACTTCTCGTCGGGTACCGCATAGGTCTCGAGTTCGAACAGGAAAACCAGGCCGACCCAGCCGAGCATGTCGATCGTCGTCGCGAACTGGGTGAGGTAGTCATCAAGCGACGCGTCCGCAGGTAACGCAGCTTCCATCGCCTGAAAGTCATCCCAGGCGAAACGACCAAGGTTGAAGAACAGGCCGATATAAACCGTGTACTTGATGGCATGCGCAACGCGCGGGTGCGCGAGCAGCGGATACAACAATCGCTTGACGGTCAGCAGCGGGGCATTTATCGCGGTACTGTCGATGTCAGCGACCCCGCTCGAGCAGGCGCATGATCTGATCGGTCCCGATATAGACGGCGATACAAAGGCCAAACAGGATGTAAGGGAAGCCGGGTGACAAAACTTCGCCGTCAGTGTCTGCCGCCATGATCGTGCCGATGATCTCGTAAAGCCAGAGCACGATACCGGTGCCGATCGTCAGCACGCCAGGCAGCTTGTGTGCTTTCTCGTGATACAGCGCTGCAAACAACACGATGAAGGAGGGCAGCGTCAGCGAGTAACTCACCTGGATCAGTTCGGAGGCGCGGGTGCCTGACATCGCCACGGTTGCCGCGACGACGGCGATCAGCACGACGCTGATGCGGGTGAGGGCGATCAGGCTGATCCGTTCTTTCAGGATCGGCCCTGCGACGTTACGCGCGATGACGCTGGCGGGCGCCAGCAAGCCGCTGTCGACGCTCGAGGTGACGGCCGCAGTGAGCGTCAGCGCGAAGATGACCGACAGCGTCGGCGAGAAAAGCATCTCAGCCAGCGCCGGTATCACGCCGACTTCCTGGGTGTCGTCCAACAGCAGGTTGCCCGACAAGCCAAGCAGCACGGGAAGCATGCCGAAAATGATGTAGAGGACCCCGGCGGCGATTGCGGATTGTTCCGCGACCTTTCCGGAGCGGGCCGAAAGCATGCGCTGCGCAAGGTCCTGGGTCGCCGCGTTGGCGAAGACGCCGATGACGATCAGGCCGATCCAGGTTTGCAGGCTCTCGGCAGATTCAGTCGGCACGAAGACCAGCAATTCCGCATCGAGCTGATCGAACAACGCGGCAAGTCCACTCAGCGGGCCGCCGCCAAACTCGGCGAGCACGCGCAGGGTGAGCAGCACGATGCCAATCAGCAACAGGCCGAGCTGCACGATGTCGGTCATCGCGACCGACCACATACCACCGATCAAGGTGTAAAGCGTGAGTACGAAGGTAATTAACAGGATGCCGGTCGAGATCGGCATATCGAAGAACACGTTGAAGACGCCGGCAAGGCCGATCAGCTGCACGGCGACCCAGCCGATATAGGATATCGCAGTAAAGGCCTGCAGTTTTTCTGCGACGCCGCCGAAGCGCCAGCCGAACACGTCGGCGAGCGTCATCATCTTCGTATCCCAGAGCCGTCGCGCAAAGAATCGGCCGGCGATCATCAGGCAGATGCCGATACCAATCGGCTCAAGGACCATCACGTCGATGCCATCCGTGCGTACCCAGTCGGCGGTGACGAGGATGGTCTCCGCTGCGTACCAGGTCGCCATAATGGTGGCGGTCGTCATCAACGGGGAAAGATGCCGGCCGGCGACGATGTAGTCCTCGCCGGTGTGGATGCGCTTGCTGGCCAGCAGCGAGATGCCGACCATGACGGCAAAGAACACTGCTATCCCTATCCCCAAAGCCAGCTGCATCGCGACTCCTTTCTTGTTCTTTTGCGGTCTGCGATAAGGCCCCGGTGCCGCCCGGGACGGTCGTGCAAGGCGTTATCGTCCCGGATTATACTCGGCTGGTAGCGATCGCGTCCCTGCGGATCGAGTGAAACGGGCGATTTGACCCGGAAGGCAGGGCTGCAGGGAGAAACCAGTGCGCAGATCCGGCCCGTTTTCTTTACTCCTCGTCGCCGCCATCACCTTGCAAGCGACGGCGCACGAGTTCTCCGGCCCCCATGGCACGGTAGCCATTGACTGGTCCACACCGAATATCAGCCGCGTCTGGTCGTCGGGTTACGGTGATTCTTTCGGTACCGAAGCCTGGGCCCGCGCCGGCTTCCCTGAGCGGGTCGAGGTCGAAGGCCGGCAATGCGTACAGGGTACGTACTTCCTGTTCGACGTCGACGACGAATTCGCATTCGACATCGACGAAACAGTGGAGATCGAATTCCTGTTCGATCGCAGTCGCTCGGAAGGGTTCTTGATCTCCTATGACCAGAACGTCGTCGCCGAGAATATCCAGGAATACGCGTTCATCGAATCCGACGAACTCTGGCAATCGGTCACGGTTTCGCTCGAGCGCGCGCGTTTCGCCAATCGGGGAGAGTCTGGGAGTGATTTCACGATCGCCGCCCCCGACGGCACCTGGTTCGGCAACCCAGCCGCAAATCACAAGGTCGTGCTGTGCGATGTCCGTATTAACCGTTCGAATTCGACCGCGTCGCCGGCGGGACGAGGTCGCCTGGTGCTCGAGGTCGTCGATGAAAACGATCGCGCAACGCCGGCTCGAATCGGTCTGTACGATGCGACGGATCGCATGCCGTTGCCGTCCGATGCTGCGCTGACCATCCACAACTACGCCGACAAGACCAAACAAATATTCCTTCGTAATTCTCACGGCGTGGCCTGGCCCTGGCCGAGCGACAACCGTTACTTCTTCTATACGGACGGTGCCTACGAAACCGAGTTGCCGGCTGGCGACTACACGCTGGTCGTCAGCAAAGGGCCGGAGTATCGGTGGGCCGTGCGTACGTTTACCGTTACCGACGGCCTGGTCGCCCGGGTGCGGGCGGATATGCGACGCTGGATCGATATGCCGGACAAGGGCTGGTACTCCGGGGACGATCACGTGCACATGGTGCGGACGCCCAACGACAATGCGTCGATCAGCGCCATCATGCAGGCCGAGGATGTGCACGTTACCAACCTGCTGCAAATGGGCAATCCATACGACACGCATTTCACGCAGTACGCGTTTGGTGTCGACGGACGGTTCCGCGTCGGCAATCATGCGCTGGTGCCGGGCGTCGAGGACCCACGCACGGCAGTGCGCGGCCACACGATCAGCATGAACATCCGCGAGGTCTACCGGCCCGCAGATCGCTACCTGCGGTACGACCAGGTATTTGCCGAGTACCGGCGCCAGGGCGGGATGTCCGGGTTTGCGCACGTCGCGGGGCGTCTCTTCAACGTCGAGCGCGGCCTCGCGATCGATGTCCCGCTGGGCGTCGTCGACTTCGTCGAGGTCCTGCAGGATGGCGCGCTCGAAACGGAGCTCTGGTACGACTTCCTGGACCTGGGATTCCGGCTGATTCCGACCGCAGGCTCGGATTTCCCCTACCTCGGCGCCCCGGGCAGCGATCGCAACTACGTCTACGTCGGCGAAGAATTTTCGGTGGACGCTTACTACGCGGCGCTCGAGGCTCAGCGCACGTTCGTAACCACCGGTCCGATGCTCGAATTCACCGTCAATGGGCTGCAGATGGGGGCCAGCATCAGCGCGTCACCCGGCGACATGCTGGACATCCGGGCAAGCGCGTCGCTCAACCCGGACCTGGGGACGCTCGATCGCGTCGAACTGGTGATGCACGGCGAGGTAATCGCAACAGCGGACCAGGCTTCCGCAACCAACCGGATCGAACTGAACTACCGAACGGCTGTGGAAGGCGGAACCTGGCTGGCAGTGCGCGCCTACGGCGACGAGCAGACGGTCGCGCATTCGGCGCCGGTTTACGTCACCGTAGCAGGCAGCTTCGAGAACCCCGCGACGGTCCCGACACTGGCTCGACGCATGCTCGACAAGCTGGCCGAATTCGAAACCGTCGAGGTCGATGCGACGCAGGAACTCGAGGCCTGGTCGGTTGGCGAGCCGCTCGGCGTCATGCTGACGGAACAGCGCGTGGCCATCCTCGAGCGCGCCGAGGAAGCCCGCTCTGTCTATGCGCGCATGCTCGATCGGTATCGGGATTAGTTCGCGCTGCGCACGAGCCAGGACGGCGTCTCGTAGAGCGTCACCGTCACTTCATCGCCGGCGGCAATTTCGCCCGCGGCCTCGACGACGCCGACAACGCCTCTTTTCAGGGTCGACGCTTTCGGGAACGCGGTCGGCGATACGCCGTGCAGCTTCGCCTGCTCCTCGCCCATGTACTTGCAGGGCGGGTTGTACTCCTCGACGATCAGCTCGGCCCCCGAGGGAAACTTGAGCAAGCTTCCCTTCGGCAGCCGGGAAAGCTCGGGGATGCCCTCGAGGCAAAGATTGGCGCCGACGCTGGCGGCAGTGATCGGCCCGTCGACACCCATGTCAGCGGCGATCTCGCGAAGTTCTTCAACGGAGACGGCCGACCACTGGCGTTCGTTCCGGCGCGGTGAATCTTTCGCTTGCTTGTCGCCCGCCCAGCACTTGCGGACGTAGCCGCGATGCGCGCAGCCGACGACGCCGTCGAGTTCGACCGTGATCGTCGCCTGCTCGTCCTTGCTGAGATCCTTGTTGCCGCCCGTATGCACGGACACGACTTTTCCGGTGAGTTCGGTCATTCGCTGAACATACCGGTTCGGAATCAGGCCGGCAATGTCGCTACGAGTTTCGCGCCGTCAGTGTAGCCGGTATCGATGAGCAGCTTGCCGCCGTGCGCCTCCGCCACCAGCCTGGCCAGGTACAAACCGAGTCCGTACCCACCCGTATTCCGCGTGCGCGATGGGTCGCCCCGATAGAATGGTTCGCCGAAATTGGCCTGCATGTCGTCCGAGAACCCCGGACCGGTGTCCGCTACGGAAATAACGAGGTCATCGTCGTCTTTCGCGACCTGAATCGTAATGGGTCCATCGCCCGCATAACGGATCGCGTTGCTCAACAGGTTCTTGAGCATCAGCGCGACCCGCACGTGATCGACGTCGGCCTCGATGCCTGCGTCCCCGGTCTCGACGCGAATCCTCTCGCGGTCGCGCTCGAAGTAGGTATCGATGAGTTGGTCGATCAGTTCGCAAACGAGCACGCCCGAACGCTGGATGGGTGCGTGGCGGGTGTTCAGACGTTCTGCCTCGAGAAGAGAGGCGATGATCTCCTCCATCTCCGCGATCTCGGCCCGGATGCTCTCCTTCTGCTCGCTGTCGCCGATGAATTCGAGCGCCAGGCGGAGCCGGGAAAGCGGCGTGCGCAGTTCGTGGCTGATGCCGAGCAGCAGGTGGCGCTTCGCGTCCAGCATGCTGCGAACGTCGCCCGCCAGCTTGTTGACGTCCTCCGCAAGATCGCCCAGCTGGTCGTGCCGGTAGGCCGTTATCCGATGATCGAAATTGCCCCTGCCGATCTTGGCCGCGCCCTCGCGGATCGCGCGTATCGGCCGGAACAGCCAGCTCACGCAAAGATAGGCGACGAACAGCCAGATCAGCCCGATCGCGAGAATAATCGGTAACAGGTCGGGGCCGGTTGCTCCTTCCGCAATGCGCGGCGAGGAAACGACAATGTCGAATGCGCCCTGGTCGATCTTCAGGAACTTGTGGGGGCCGAGCGCCGCGAATTCGACGTCCTCCAGTTCGTCGAGCCAGGAGCCGGGGTCTTCGCCGAAGATGTCGCTGGCCCCGAAACTCAGCTCGTCCATCTTCGGAAAGTCCGGATCCGACGCCCAGTCGATACCGCCGCCCGAGATGCGAATGTCGACGGGGACCCGGCGGGTGATCTCGATCGCCCGCTCGATCTGCGGCGGATCGCCGATGTCGGCGCGCACGTAATTGACGTGCAGGGAGAGGTGGCCGCTGATCAGCTCGCGCAGATCGTCCTCGCTGTAGACCCAGCGAATGCCGATGGTTGCGAAGTAGACGAATGCCGCTGCAAGAACGAGAAATATCGCCAGCAGCCTGAACGATAGAGAGCGGGTGAGCCGTTCAATCATCCTTCGGGCGACGGGGTACGAACGCGTAGCCGGTGCCCCACACTGTCTGGATGAAGCGTGGTGGCTTGATCGAGTCGCCGAGTTTGCTGCGCAGGCGGCTGACCATGATGTCCACTGAGCGCGTCATGATGGCGGCGTCGATGCCGCGAAGCTCGTTCAGTATTTCGTCGCGGGAGACTTTCTTGCCGGCGCGTTTCGCCAGCAAAGCCAGCAACTCGAACTCCATCGACGTCAGGCTGACCGGCTCGCCGTCGACCCGAACCTCCCTGCCATCCAGGTCGATCTCTATTCCCTCGAAGCGAAGTACCGGATCCCGCCCGTCGGTCGCGGACACGCGCCGCAGTATAGTCTGTATCCGCGCAACCAGTTCCCGCGGCTCGAAAGGCTTGCCGACGTAATCGTCGGCGCCGATTTCGAGGCCCGAAACCCGGTCGACAACGTCACCGCGCGCAGTCAGCATGATGATCGGAATTTCGCTCTTCTTGCGGACTTCGCGACAGATGTCGAAACCATCCCGTCCCGGCAGCATGATGTCGAGCAGCAGCAGATCCGGATCGGTGCGCGACAGCTTGCGCATGCCTTCATCGGCATCGCCCGCACAGTCAAGCGCGATCCCGAACTGCTTCAGGTAATTCTTCAGCAGATCCGAGTGCTTCCTGTCGTCATCGATCAGTAAAACTTTTGCCATGACTCGCATCATAACGGCAAACATACGGTCCCGTCTGCCTGCAATCCTCAACGTTACAAAACGATACAACTAGAGACCGTTCTGAAACCCATTTCATTACCGTCCCGGGCACGATCGTTCACCGTAAAGGCAACGACCGGCTCGAAACCCCACACGCTGCTGCTGGCGGTTTCGGAGAGGCCGCTCGAAGCGCTGCTTCCAACACTGCGCGCTACGGCAGGCTCCGCAGTCGGTGTCTGCAACTAGCGTGATGGCTTTAACCCGTAGCCTGCGCGCTCCCCCCGATCAGGCTGCTGTTGCCAGCCGGGCCCGGACTTACCGGGCCCGGTTTTTTTTGCTACTTTTTAACCACTTATCTCCGTTACAAAGAGATACAAATAGAGACAAGCCTGAAACCTTCGCCGCGCAGCGACGAGGCACACTGCCAATACTGAAGCTCACTCGAATCACGGACCAGCCCATGCGCCGCCTTGCTCAAACCGCCAACACCCTCGCCGAGACCGGTTTCGTTCCGGATTCGCTGATCCGCTCCGGCATCCGCCGTCTGTGCGCCGAGCGCCAGGACCAGGTCAGCGGCCAGGGTACCGCTGAGCTCGCCGCTTTCGTCGAGAAGATGTCGACCTCGCCCGTGGCGCTGGTTCCGGACCTCGCCAACGAGCAGCACTACGAAGTGCCCGCCGCGTTCTTCGACCACGTCCTCGGCCGGCATCGCAAATACAGCTGTTGCTACTGGGGCGGCGATATCCGCGGCCTCGACGAGGCTGAAGAGGCCGCGCTCCAGATCACCTGTCAGCGTGCCGGAATTCGCGATGGAATGGACGTGCTCGACCTCGGTTGCGGCTGGGGATCGCTTTCGCTTTGGATTGCCGGCCACTATCCGAACACTCGCGTCGTGTCCGTCTCGAATTCGAATTCTCAGCGCCGGTTCATCGAGCAAGAGGCGGCTTCGCTTGGGCTTAACAATATTCGCATCATCACTGCGGACATGAATGATTTCTCGATCGACCAGGTTTTCGACAGGGTCGTATCGGTCGAAATGTTCGAACACATGCGCAATTACGCGGTTCTTTTCGAGCGCATCTCCCGCTGGCTGAAAGAAGACGGCGCCTTCTTCATGCACATCTTCTGCCACCGCAGCGCCGCTTACGAATACATCGACAATGGGCCTTCTGACTGGATGAGCAGGCACTTCTTTTCCGGCGGCATCATGCCGGCCGGTGATCTGCCGGCAAAATTCCAGGATCACCTGCGGCTGGTCGACCAGTGGCGCTGGAGCGGTCGCCACTACCAGGAAACGGCCGAAGCCTGGCTGCGCAACATGGATGCCGGAAAAGCAGAGATCATGCCGATCCTCGAGCAGACTTACGGTCGCGAGGACGCCCGCCGCTGGTGGTCGCGCTGGCGCATCTTCTTCCTCGCCGTGAGCGAGATGTTCGGCGTCGACGGCGGCCGTATCTGGGGCGTAGGCCATTATCTATTCCACAAGCAGACGAGCGTCTGAGCGAGGGGGCCGGACATGAATGTGCTGATCAACGCGGTCGCTTTCAAAGTCGCCTGGCTATCGACAATTTTCGGCGGCGCCAATGAACTGCCGGCCGTCGGGCCGCTGGTGGTCATGGTCGCAGTCGCGATCCACTTGACGCGCGCGCACGAGCCGCGCCGCGAACTGACCCTGATCCTCCTGACCGGCGCCATCGGGCTTTCCTGGGACAGCGTCATGGTCGCTGGCGGCTGGCTCGAATACCCGAGCGGTACGTTCGTTGCCGGGCTCGCGCCCTACTGGATCCTCGGCATGTGGATGCTGTTCGCGACGACGCTCAACGTGTCGTTCCGCTGGCTGCATTCCCGGCCTGTCGTCGCCTGCGCGATGGGCGCGATCTTCGGGCCCTTGTCCTACCTGGCGGGATCCGCGGCCGGCGCGGTGGACATCGTCCAGCCGGCGGCCGTTTACCTCGCGCTGTCGGTCGGTTGGGCCATCCTGATGCCGGGGCTGCTGATGCTCGCCAGCCAGCTCGACGGCACCCGGCCGCCGATCATCCACAGCCCGATCTGAAGGCTGCTGTGACATCGATGTTCGACTTTGACACATGGCTGCTGGCGCTGGTTGCGCTTGCGGCATTCGGCGTCGCCGGGTGGCTGGTGAGCCTGGCCAGGCGCAACGTCGCGATCGTCGACAGCATGTGGTCGATCATGTTCCTGATCGCCGCCGTCGCCTACGGGTATGCAGCGGATGCCGGACCCCGGGCGACGCTCGTCCTGCTGCTGGTCGCGCTGTGGTCGATTCGGCTGGCTGCTTACATCACCTGGCGTAACTGGGGCGAGGACGAGGACTACCGTTACCAGGCGATCCGTCGCAACAACTCGCCGAACTTTGAATTCAAGAGTCTCTACATCGTTTTCGGTCTGCAGGCAGGGCTTGCGTGGTTCATCTCCCTGCCGCTGCTCGCGGCCATCACCGGGACGCAGCCGATAGGCATCCTGGATTTTGTCGGCGTGCTGCTGTGGATCGTCGGCTTCGTCTTCGAGTCGCTCGGCGACCTGCAGCTCGCCCATTTCAAGGCGGACCCCGGTAATCGCGGCAAGGTGCTGCGGACCGGCCTCTGGAAGCTCACGCGACACCCTAATTACTTCGGCGATTTCTGTGTCTGGTGGGGCTTTTACCTGCTTGCGCTGTCGGCCGGCGGCTGGTGGTCGATTGCGTCGCCGCTGCTGATGAGTTTCCTGCTTCTCAAGGTTTCCGGCGTCGCCATGCTGGAAAAGGATATTGGCAAGCGCAGACCCGACTATGCCGAGTATGTCGCGACGACCAACGCGTTCTTCCCCGGCCCGCCGAAAAAAGCTGCATCACCATGAGCAGGCTGATCGCCTCGCTGCTGGCCGTACTCTGCTGCGCGATGCCCGTCGCGACAGCCATCGAGCGCGACGGTGCCTCCCAAGAGTGGAATTTCCGGGTTTATCTCGACGATTCGGAGATCGGCTACCATCATTTCCAGTTGACGGAGGAAGGCGAGACGCAGCGCCTGACGACCATTGCCGACTTCCGCGTGAAGATCCTGTTTTTCACTGCGTTCAGTTACGAGCACGTCAACGAGGAAACCTGGGCCGGCGATTGCCTGTTTTCGATCCGGTCGAGGACCGTCGCCAACGGCAAGGAATTTGCCGTCAGCGGTCGCCGGGATGCTGCCGGCTTCGCGCTGGAGGCGAATGCCGGCATTAGCGAAGTCCCCGGCTGCGTCAAGACCTTCGCCTACTGGAACCCGGACATCCTCGAGGAGCAGGTACTGATGAATTCGCAGACCGGCGATCTGCTCCCGGTAACGGTCAGCCCGGCTGCCGAGGAGATCCTGAATGTGCGGGGCGAAGAAACGCCGGCGAACCGCTATCGGCTCGAGGCAAAGAACATGCAGCTCGATGTCTGGTATTCGCAGGACCGCGAGTGGCTGGCGCTCGAGTCGACCGTCAAGGGCGGTCGCAAGCTGCGCTACGAACTGACCTAGGCAATAACAATGAGCGACATTCAAATGACCCGGAAACCTTTGACCTCACTGCTGGCCGCATGGCTGGTCGGCGGCTGTGCCGGCAGCCAGCCGCCGCTGGCCACCGTCGACTATGTCGACCTCGACCGTTTCATGGGCGACTGGTACGTAATCGCCAACATCCCGACCTTTGTCGAGAAGGGAGCGCACAACGCGCTCGAGTCATACGCGATGAACGAGGATGGCTCGATCGGCACGACGTTTACCTTCCACAAGGACGGCTTCGACGGCGAACTCAAGACGCACACGCCTGTCGGCTTCGTTCGCAATACCGAGACCAACGCTGAGTGGGGCATGCAGTTCATCTGGCCGATCAAGGCTGACTATCGCATCGTCTATCTCGATGACGAATACTCGCAGACGATCATCGGCCGCAATAAACGCGACTATGTCTGGATCATGGCGCGCTCGCCGCAGATCACGGACGAGGACTACGACAGGCTGACCGCTCTCGTCAGCGGCATGGGTTACGACCTGGACGAACTCGAAAAGATTCCGCAGCGGTGGTGAGGGCCTGACCTGTGCGAATCGCGATTATCGGAACCGGGATAGCAGGCAACGTCGCCGCCTATCACCTGAACCAGGATCACGACATCGCGGTGTTTGAGGCGAACCGCTACGTCGGTGGCCACACCAATACGATCGACGTTCCGACGGCGGCCGGCATGCTGCCGGTCGATACGGGATTCATCGTCTTCAATGATCGTACTTATCCCAATTTCATCAAGCTGCTCGATGAGCTGGGCGTCGCGTCGCAGGACAGCGAGATGAGCTTCAGCGTGCGCAATGATCACGCCAAGGTCGAATACAATGGCTCGACGCTGGACGGGTTGTTTGCTCAGCGCAGAAACCTGTTGCGGCCATCTTTCATCCGCATGATCCGCGAGATTCTACGTTTCAATCGCGAAGCGCCCGTCTTTCTCGAGGAGGGCGATACCACGAAGACCCTCGGACAGCTGCTCGTCGATGGTCGCTACTCGAACGAGTTCGTTGCTCACTACCTGGTGCCGATGGGCGCCGCCATCTGGTCTGCCGAGCCGGAGATGATGCAGGCGATGCCGGCGCACTTTTTCGTGCGCTTCTTCGCCAATCACGGCCTGCTGAGCCTCGACAACCGGCCCCAATGGCGGGTCATCCGTGGCGGCTCGCGCGAATACGTCAACAAACTCGTTGCCGGCCACCGGCACCGGATCGAGCTCGATTGCGCCGTCGAATCCGTGACGCGGCTGCCGGATCACGTGGTCGTCAAGGCCAGGGGGCGCCCCGCCCAGAGTTTCGATGCGGTTTTCATGGCCTGCCACAGCGACCAGGCTTTGGACCTGCTGACGGATCCGTCCGCGGCCGAGCGACAGATCCTGGGCGCTATTCGCTACCAGGAGAATCATGCCGTCCTGCATACCGATCGCACATTGATGCCGCGTCGCGAGCGCGCCTGGGCGTCCTGGAACTATCATTTGTCCGGCGAGGGCAGCGATCGCGTTACCCTGACTTATCATATGAACCGTTTGCAAAGCCTGGACGTGGAGACGGAGTACTTCGTGACTCTGAACAGCGCTGCCGAGATCGATGCCGCCAGCGTCATTCGTGAGATCGACTACGCGCACCCGGTGTTCACGACCGAGGCGATCTTGGCCCAGCAGCGCAAGGGCGAGATCGATGGCGTCAACAGGACCTACTTCTGTGGCGCCTACTGGCGATACGGCTTTCATGAAGACGGCGTCGTGAGCGCGCTGTCGGCGCTGGAACGATTCGAGGCGGAGAGGGGCGATGCAGAGCAGCATCTTCGTCGGGCAGGTTAGCCACAGCCGGAAATCGCCGCGCATGCACGCGTTCAGATACCGCGTGTTCATGGCCTATCTCGACCTCGACGAGCTCGACAGCGTTTTCCACGGGCGGTGGTTCTGGTCGACGCGGCGCCCGGCGTTAGCGCGTTTCCGTCGCGGGAATCACTTCGGCGATCCGGACCGGCCGCTGGACGACTGCGTGCGCGATCTCGTCGAGCACGAAGCGGGCTATCGACCGGGCGGACCGATTCGACTGTTGACCAATCTCTCCTATTTCGGCTACTGCTTCAATCCGATCAGCGTCTACTACTGCTTCGACGAGACGGGCGAAAACCTGACGACCGTTGTCGCCGAGGTCACCAATACCCCCTGGGGCGAGCGCCATTGCTATGTCCTCGCCGAGCACATGAATAGCGGGGATGAGGCGACGCACCGTTACCGAACGAAGAAACAGATGCACGTGTCGCCGTTCATGGCAATGGACATGGACTATGACTGGCTGATGACGACGCCGGCAGACGATCTCGTTGTGCGCATCAAAAATCAGGCGGAGAGCGATTCATTTTTCAATGCCGCGCTGATTCTCAAACGCCAGGAGATTACCGGGCGCACACTTGCCGGCGTTCTTTTCAAATATCCATTCATGACGCTGCAAGTGATGTTCGGAATCCACTGGCAGGCCTTCCGCCTCTGGCTGAAGGGCGTGCCCGTACAGACCCATCCCGATAAAAACCAATCAATCCAGGTCACCTCATGAACAACGCAGAAACGACAATTCCACAGCGGCATACAGCAGAGAAAGCCGGCTCGATCCGCCTGCTCGACAGGCTCGGCCGGCGCCTCGTGCTCTCGCAGCTGGGGGCCTTGCGCAAAGGACGCCTGACGCTGCTCGACGATGGCGTCGGCCGCGAATTCGGCTCGGGTGACGACGATTGTGAGGCGTCGATCAGCGTGCTGGACACGCGCTTCTACGGCGCGGTTGCGTTTGGTGGCGCGGTTGGCGCGGCCGAGGCCTATATCGAGGGGTACTGGACCTGCAACGACCTGACGCAGGTCGTGCAGCTGCTGTTGAAGAATCGTGACGTGCTCGACGGCCTCGACGACGGCTTTGCGAGTTTCGCGGAGCCGCTGCGCAAAGCGCTGCACTGGTTCAACAGGAATACGCTCGCCGGCAGTCGTCGCNNGTGGCTGGACGAGACGATGATGTACTCGTCCGCGGTATTCGAGCGCGAGGACATGTCGCTGGCCGAAGCGTCGACGGCCAAGCTCGACCGCATCTGCAAGAAGCTGGAACTGTCGCCCGATGACCACGTGCTCGAGATCGGCACGGGCTGGGGCGGTTTCGCGGTACATGCGGCCGGCAAGTATGGTTGCCGCGTCACCACCACCACCATCTCGGAGGAGCAGTACCAGTTCGCCAGGGCGCGCGTGGCCGAAGCGGGACTGGATGACCGGGTCCAGCTGCTGCTGCAGGATTACCGCGATCTTGACGGGCAGTACGACAAGATCGTCTCCATCGAGATGATCGAAGCGGTCGGGCACCAGTTCATGGACACCTACTTCGAACAGTGTGCGCACCTGCTGAAAGACGACGGCATGCTGCTGCTGCAGGCGATCACGATCGCCGATCAGCGCTACCCGGACGCCATCCGCTCCGTCGACTTCATCCAGAAGTATATTTTCCCCGGCGGCTTCCTGCCGTCCGTTACGGCGATGCTCGATTCAGTCACGCGATCCTCGGACCTCCGGATCTACCACCTCGAGGACATCGGCGCGCATTACGCGGAGACCCTGAAGCGTTGGCGCAACGGCTTTACCACGAACCTCAACAAGGTCTGGTCGCTGGGCTTCGGAGAGGAGTTCCTGCGCATGTGGCATTACTACTATTGCTACTGCGAGGGCGCCTTCCTCGAGCGCGCGATCGGCAACGTACAGGTCCTGTTCGTCAAGCCGCAGTCGCGCCGCAGCCCGCTGGTGCCGTCCCTCTAGGTCACTGCCATCAGCCCGCTCGCGGGGCCATGCCGTCGCTCGCGATCGTCGGCGGGGCACATTCTACAAAAGGCCGCGATTCACGGATAATGGGGTCATGAACGCGACCCCGGAAACCGAGGTGCAGGTCGAGCTGCATTGCGACGACATCGACGTGGCGCAGCGGTACTTCAGCGACGAAGGGGGTTTTCGCGTCGATACGGTCTTTCCCGCCGATTCGCCCAGGATGGTCGAGCTGTCCGGCCCGGGGGTGCGTCTGCGGCTGACCGGCGGTACGGCAGTTGTCTCGAGCCCGCCAGACCTGGTCGTGACCCGGCTTGGTGACCATGGCTTCGGCACCGGCAGGGCGGGCATGGAGTACCGCGATCTCATACCCGGACGCTTCGGTGGCCGCTTCATCGCCTCGCACATCCGCATCCGCAAGGGCGGGCCGGTGCCCGACTACGTGCATCATCACGACATCGAGTTCCAGGCGATCTTTTGCGTCAACGGCTGGGTCAAGGTTGTCTACGAGGACCAGGGAGAGCCGATGCTGATGAAGGCCGGTGACTGCTTCCTGCAGCCGCCGCACATCCGGCACAGGGTACTCGAGTGCTCGGACGAGATGGAGGTCGTCGAGATCGCCTGCCCGGCTGAGCATGAGACCTCGGTGGATCACGACATGAGCCTGCCGACCGCGGAAACCAGGCCCGACCGCGATTTCGGCGGACAGAAGTTCGTATTTCACCAGGCAGAGAAAGCAGCGTGGCAGCTGTCGGATGTGCCGGGCATGCGCTACCGCAACACGGGCATCGCCTATGCAACCGGCGGTGTTGCCTCGGTCATCGTCGTACGCGCGGAACAGGATCCCGGGGATATCCCGCTCACGCATTCCGCCGAGTTCCGCTTCTGCTTTTTCCTGTCAGGCAGCGCCGTATTGATAAACGGCGCTGCAACGCCTCTCGCGCGTGGCGACGCCGTCGCGATTCCGCCCGCTTGTGATTGCCGACTCGAAAAGCTGTCGAGCGACGCGGAATTCCTGGAGGTCATCGTGCCCAGGCGAGATACGCCTAGGCGGTAAGCAGGTCGACCAGCACGATCAGCAACGCGACCGGCGTCAGGTAGCGGTTCGCGAATCGCCAGTAGGCTTTCCACCTGTTCGTGTCGCCGGCGAATTCGTCGTCGACGACGCCCTTGCGGACCACCCAGCCGGCAAACAGCGCGATCAGCAGCGCGTTGACCGGCGCGAGGACGTTGGCCACCGTAAAGTCGGCGATGCCGAAGAAGTTCTTGCCGACGCCGAGGAACGCCAGCGGCTGCCAGTCGGCCATGAAGCTGAAGGACAGCACGGAGCCGAGACCGAGCACCCAGATGGCAAAGCCGGCGATCATCGCCATCTGCCTGCGGCGTCCCGGGTACCTCTCCTCGAGCCACGCGACGACGGGCTCGAGCATGCCGATCGCCGAGGTAAACGCGGCGAACAACAGCAGGATGAAAAACAGGGTGCCGATGATGTGCCCGCCGGCCATGTTGCCGAAGGCAACCGGCAGGGTGACGAAGATCAGGCCCGGACCTTCGGCCGGATCGAGACTGGCCGCGAATACGATCGGGAAGATTGCGAAACCCGCCAGCAGGGCTGCCAGCGTGTCGCCGACGCAGATGATCGTGACCGACGAGCGGAGCGAAAACTCCCTCGGCATGTAGGAGCTGTAGGTGATCATCAGGCCGACGCCGATGCCCAGCGAGAACAGCGCCTGTCCGAGCGCAACGAGGAAGGCTTCCTGGCTCAGCGCGCTGAAATCCGGGTTGAACAGGAAACGCGCCGCCGCGAAGAAGTCGCCGGCCACCATGCCGTAGACGACGAGTACGATCATGACCGCAAACAGCGTTGGCATCAGGATGCGTGATGCACGCTCGATGCCTTTGTTCACGCCATTCGCGACGACGAACACGGTCATTGCGACGAAAAATGCGTGCAGCGAGGCCTGGTAGACGGGTTCGTCGGCCCGCAGCTGGAAGGTGTTCCCTGAGGCGGCGCCGTCAAAGCCCGCAAACGAATTGGTGCTCGCCATTGCAAAGTAGTCGATCGCCCAGGCGGCCACGACGGCGTAGTAGCTCAAACCGATAAACGGAACAGCAAGGCTGATCCAGCCGATCGCCCGCCAGAAGGGTCTCGCGTTTTCCTCCCGGACCAGCGCCGCAATCGAATTGACGGGACTGCGGTGGCCGCGCCGGCCGAGCAGCATCTCGCCGGCCATCAGCGGCACGCCGAGCAGGAATACGAACGCGAGGTACATGAGTACGAACGCGCCGCCGCCATACTCGCCAGCGACATAGGGGAACCGCCAGAGGTTGCCGAGCCCGACTGCGCCGCCGATCGCGGCCAGCAGGAAAGCCGGCCGGCTCGACCAGGCGTTGCTGGTTTTCTCGACGTCAGCCAATTTTTCTAGCGGGCGCCGGCGTGCCTGACGAATTCACCGGCCCGGACATCCGTGGGTTCTCCCTCCGCGACGGCAACCTGCCCGTTGACGATGACGTAATCGAATCCTTCGCTGAACTGGTGCGGGTCTTCGAAGGTCGCCTTGTCCTGGACGCTGTCGGGATCGAACAGGACGAGATCGGCGACGAAACCCGGCCGTACGAGACCGCGGTCGTGAAACGAGAAAGCCCTGGCTGGGAGCGAGGTCATGCGACGAACCGCATCTTCCAGCGTCATGACGTTTCGCTCGCGGACGTAATCGGCAAAGACGCGCGCGTTCGTTCCGTAGGATCGCGGGTGCGGCATGCCGACGCCAGGCTCGATGACGCCGCCGTCGCTGGCTATCGTTGCGTTCGGATAGCGGTAGATCGTGTCGACGTCGTCGTCGCTCATGTAGTGGTAGACCATGGACGCGCCCTGGCTGACGCCCGCCTGGCCGCCTTCCACCATCATGTCGAGGATGGTCGTGATCTCGCCGTCGATATTCGGCGCACCTTCCCTGAGCCGGTTGATCTCCGAGATGTTCATGCCGTTATAGGACTCGTTCGGCAAAAAACGGGCGACCGTGGCGAACGAATAGTCCTCGTAGCCGCCGTCGTCGAGCATGTCCCTCATGCCGGAGACGATCTNNGCGACTGCCCAGCGCGGCAGGTTGACGCCCAGGTTCGTGCTGGCTCTTGCATAGGGATAGGCATCGACGACGATGTCGACGCCTTGTGCGCGGTACGAATCGATCAGCTCGAGGGCGGCGCCGATCGTCCCCCAGCGTGACGGACCCTTGACCTTGAGATGGGAGATCTGCACGGGCATGTCGGCTTCCTTGCCGATGGTGATCGCCTCGACCAGGGATTCGTGGAGCCTGGCGCCCTGTTCGCGGATGTGGGTCGTGTAGACGCCGCCGTACCCCGCAGCGACCCGCGCGAGCTCGACGACCTCGCTGGTCTCTGCGTAGGTGCCCGGCACATACAGCAGACCCGTGGAGAAGCCCACCGC
>JABAHR010028640.1_pt1 | contig 20335 bp, 19 predicted proteins | sample 7062101 | NCBI WGS metagenome assembly JABAHR01 (sample SAMN14534553, study PRJNA622989) | marine sediment metagenome | biome: marine biome [ENVO:00000428]; feature: marine pelagic biome [ENVO:01000023]; material: deep marine sediment [ENVO:00002113] | place: India: Gulf of Kutch | collected... | reverse complement strand
CATTTCCCGCTGACCGGCGCCAACGTGGTCACCACCGAGAATTCCGACTGGGCCACCAACTGCCCCGAGTACAAGGTGACCGCGGTGCAGGTCACGCGGGTGACGCAACCCTCGGAATGGCAGCGCCACTACGGCGCCTTCACCGAGCAGCAGGAAGAACTGCTCGAGCGGGCGCGGGCGACCGGCCGCCGGGACCCCTGATCGCGATCCGTTCAGCACCCCGGTGAAGACTTCGCGCCAGCTCGCGGTGACCGGCTGGGAGGCGGGCCGGGCGGCGCGGCGCGACGATTCCATCGCCAGCGAGGTCGCGGTGGCGCTGACCTACAACCGCCGCTCGCACGTGGTCATGATGGCCACGCCGGCCGACCTGGAGGACCTGGGCCTGGGCTTCAGCCTCACCGAGGGGATCATCGACCGGGCGGCGGACCTGCTCTCGGTGCGCGTCGTTCCCCGCGAGACGGGCATCGAGCTGGCCATGGCCATCAGCACGGAGTGCTTTGCGCGGCTGGACGCCCAGCGCCGCAACCTGACCGGCCGCACCGGGTGCGGGCTGTGCGGTGCGGAGTCGCTGCAGCAGGCCATGCGCTACCCGCCGCCGGTCGAAGTTCAGGTGCACATCACGCATGCCGCCCTGCAGCGCGCGCTGCAGGCGCTGCCGGCCGAGCAGCCGTTGCAGGCGGAGACCGGCGCCGTGCACTGCGCGGCCTGGTTCGACCGCGACGGCGGTTTGCGCGCACTGCGCGAGGACGTGGGCCGGCACAACGCCCTCGACAAGCTCATCGGGCACCTGGCCCGGGCGGGGTTCGAGCCGGGCGAGGGGTTTCTCGTCGTTTCCAGCCGCGCCAGCTACGAGATGGTCTACAAGGCAGCCGCCGTCGGCATGGAGGTGGTGGCGGCGGTCTCCGCGCCCACCACGCTGGCCGCGGAATTCGCCCAGCGCTCGGGCGTGACGCTGGTGGGTTTCGCGCGCCCCGGCCGGCACAACATCTACACGTTTCCCGAGCGCATCGGGGACGGGACGCGGCCGGCGTGAGGCCGCCGCCCCGCCCGGATGCCTCGGGGCCTGTCGAAAAAGCGCGCTTGCGCCCCAATCCGTGGCGCGCCGGCGCCGCGCCAGCCTCTATAATGCGGCCAGGGCCCCGCGCCGGCGGGCCGACTTGCGGAGGATGCGATGAACCGTAACGTGATCATTACCTGCGCCGTGACCGGGGCCGGGGACACCGTCGGCAAACATCCCGGCGTGCCGGTCACGCCCGAACAGGTCGCCGAGGCGGCCGTGTCCGCCGCGCAGGCGGGAGCGGCCGTGGTGCACATCCACGTGCGCGATCCGGAAACCGGCCAGGGTTCCCGCGACGTGGAGCTGTTCGCACGCGCGGTCGAGCTCGTGCGGGCCAGCGACACCGACGTGGTCATCAACCTGACCGCCGGCATGGGGGGCGCCTGGTTCCCCAGCGAGGAGGACCCCGCCCTGCCGGGGCCGGGCACGGACAACATCGGGCCGCTGGAGCGGTTGGCCCACGTCGACCGCCTGCGCCCCGAGATCTGCAGCCTCGACTGCGGCACCATGAACTTCGGCGACAACGAGATCTATATCAGCACGCCCGATTTCCTGCGCACCATGGCAGCCCAGTTGCAGGCATGGGGCGTCAAGCCGGAAATGGAGGTGTTCGACCTCGGCCAGGTGTGGATGGCCAACCAGCTGATCCGGGAGGGCCTGATCGACAGCCCGCCGCTGTTCCAGATCTGCCTCGGCATTCCGTGGGGCGCGCCGGCGGATGCCGACAGCATGATCGCCATGCGCAACGCGCTGCCGCCCGGTGCCAACTGGGCCGGCTTCGGCATTGGCCGCATGGAAATGCCGATGGTCGCGCAGGCCGTGCTGCTGGGGGGCAACGTGCGGGTCGGGCTGGAGGACAACCTCTACCTGGACAAGGGCGTGCTGGCCAGCAACGCGGAACTCGTCGGGCGCGCGGTGGAAATCATCGAGCGGCTGGGTGCGCGGGTGGTCGGGCCCGACGAGGCCCGGCAGCAACTGGGCCTGCGCACGTCCGGATGAGGCCGCGCAGACCCCGCAGCCGTCACGGACGCCGCCCGGCATGAAGCCCGGCCGGCACGGCGCATGATGCAAGAAAAGAAGATCGACCGCGTCCTGTTCTTCTCGGCGGTGCTGATCGTGCTGGCGGTGTGCACGCCCCTGATCGTCCTGGCGGAGCGCGCCGAGCCCTACGTCTCGGACCTGTACGACTGGATCGCCGCCAACCTGGGGGTGTTCTACCAGTTGTTCGGGCTGGCGACCATCGGTTTCCTGGGCTGGCTGGTGTGCGGCCGCTACGGCGGCATCCGCCTGGGCGGCGAGCGGCCCGATTTCTCCACCTTTTCCTGGGCGGGCATGCTGTTCTGCGCTGGCACCGGCGCCTCGCTGCTGGTCTGGTCGGGGGTGGAATGGGCGTTCTACTACGACCATCCGCCGTACGGGGCCGAGCCCCGGTCCCTGGAGGCCATCGAGTGGGCCAGCGCCTACGGGCCGTTCCACTGGGGCGTCACGGCCTGGTGCCTGTACGCGCTGCCGACCGTGGCCATCGCCTACTCCTTCTACGTGCGCGACATTCCTTACCTGCGCACCAGCACCTCGCTGCACGAAATCCTGGGCCCGGACGGCGAGAACCGCTGGACCGGGCGCATGGTGGACCTTGCGGTCATGATCGCGCTGGTGGGCGGCGCGGGCACCTCCATGGGCGTCATCGCGCCGACCATCGCCGCGAGCATCGCGCGGCTGCTGGACATCGAGACCTCGTTCGGCCTGCAACTGGGAGTGATGGCGGTCTGCATCGGCCTGTTCGCGCTCAGCGTCTACAAGGGCATCGAGAAGGGCATCAAGCGCCTGAGCGACCTGAACGTGATCCTGGCGTTGGGGCTGCTGGCCTTCATCCTGCTGGCGGGCCCGGCGCTGTTCATCCTCAAGTCGAGCGTCAGCACCCTGGGCTTCATGGCGGAGAACTTCATCCGCATGATGAGCTGGACCGACCCGGTGGCCAACACCGGCTTCGTGGAATCATGGTCGATTTTCTACTGGGCGTGGTGGATCGCGTTCGCGCCGCCGATCGGCATCTTCGTGGCGCGCATCTCGCGCGGGCGCACCATCCGCCAGGTGGTGCTCTCGATGATCGCCTTCGGCAGCCTTGGCTGCTGGATTTTCTACTTCATCCTGGGCAACTACTCGATGTACCTGGAGCTGGAGAACCGGATGTCGGTGACCGAGTCGCTGGCGCAGAGCGATATGTACATCACGGTGGTCAACGTCATCTCCACGCTGCCTTTGGGCGGGGTGGCACTGGGCGTGTTCACCGTGGTGAGCCTGATCTCGGTCGCGACGACCTACGATTCGGCGTCCTACACGCTGGCCTCCACGGCCACCCAGAAGCTGCGCGAGGGCGAGAACCCGTCGCGCTGGAACCGGCTGTTCTGGGCCGGGGTGCTGGGCTTGCTGCCGGTGGTCATGATGGCGGTGGGCGGTTTGCAGATCATCCGCTCCGGCGTGCTGATCGCCTCGGTCCCGTTGCTGGCGGTGGGCGTGGCGATGGCGGTTTCGCTCACCCGGTCACTGCAGGTCGATCACGGCCCGCGCCGCCGATGAGCGAGCTCGCATTCCTCGACGCCACGGCGCAGGCGGCCCTGGTGCGCAGCGGCGAGCTGCGCCCGGCGGAACTGCTGGAGCACGCGCTGGCCCGCATCGATCGCCTCAACCCGGAGCTCAACGCGGTGGTCACGCGCCTGGACGAATCGGCGGCGCGCTCGCTGGAGGCCCTGGACAGCAGCGCCCCCTTCGCCGGCGTGCCGTTCCTGCTCAAGGACCTGGTGGCCGACGCCGCGGGCACGCCGCGCAGTGACGGTTCGGCGTTCGTGGCCGGGCGTTACGTGGCCGCCGGGGACAGCGAGCTGGTGCGGCGCTTCCGGCGTGCCGGCCTGGTGGTGGTGGGCAAGACCAACACCTCGGAGTTCGGCCTGCTGCCGACCACCGAGCCGGAGTGTTTCGGCCCCACCGTCAACCCCTGGAACCCGCGGCTCGGCAGCGGCGGCTCCAGCGGCGGTTCGGCCGCGGCGGTGGCCGCGGGCCTGGTGGCGGCGGCGCACGCCAGCGACGGGGGTGGCTCCATTCGCGTGCCGGCCTCCTGTTGCGGGCTGGTGGGGCTCAAGCCCACCCGCGGCCGCAACAGCTATGCCCCGCAACTGGGTGACGTCGCCGGCGGCATCCTGTGCGACCACGTGGTGACCCGCTCGGTGCGCGACAGCGCGGCGCTGCTGGATGCCACCAGCGGGCCGGTGCCCGGCGATCCTTCCGTGCCGCCGCCCAACGGGCGCCCGTTCGTGCAGGAGTTGCAACGCGGGCCCCGGCGCCTGCGCATCGGCCTGGGCACGGTGGCGCTCACCGGCGCGGCGGCGCACGCCGAGTGCGCGGCGGCCGCGACCGCTGCCGCGCGGGTGCTGGAGGACCTCGGCCACGAGGTGGTCGAAGCCTCGCCCGAGGTGGCCAGCGAGCAGTTGTTCAAGTCGTTCGGGCAGGTGATGACCGGCTACCTCGGCTGGTGCATCCGGCACTGGTCGCGGGCGCTGCGGCGGGAACCCGCCGAGGCCGATTTCGAGGCCGTGACCTGGCGCATGTACCAGCACAGCCTCGAGCAAAGCTCGGCCGACTACCTGCTGGCCTGGCAGGGGCTGCAGGCCTGCTGTCGCGACTTCGCCCGCTTTTTCGAGCGCTGTGACGTGTGGCTCACTCCCACGCTGGTGGTGCCGCCGGCGCCGCTGGGCTATTTCGCCTACCACCACGAGATTCGCATGCAGCACATCGAGCATCTCGGGCACTACACCGGTTTCACGCTGGTCGCCAATGCTTCCGGCCACCCCGCGATTTCTTTGCCGCTGCACTGGAGCGAGGAAGGATTGCCGATCGGTGTCCAGCTCACCGGCCGGTTCGGTGGCGAGGGCGTGCTGCTGGGGCTGGCGGGTCAGCTGGAACAGGCCGTGCCCTGGGCGCATCGCCGCCCACCGCTGGCCGCTGCCTGAGCGCCAGGTCCGTGACCGACTGGATCGACGCGCACCGGGTGGCCGACCTGTTGCGCCCGGGCATGACGGTGTTCGTGGCCGGGGCGACCGCCGAGCCGGCCGGCATCCTGGCGGCGCTGGCCGCCGAGGGCAGCCGCGCGGAGGGGGTGCGCTTCGTGTCGGTGTTCCTGCCCGGGGTCAACGAGTTCGACCTGTCCGCCCTGCATGAGCGGGCGCGCTGCACGGCCTTCTTCGCCACTGGCGGCAACCGGGCGGCGCTGGCGGCCGGACGCATCGATTTCCTGCCGCTCGGCTACCGCGCCATCTACGATTACCTCGAGCACGGGCCGCCCATTGACGTGGCGCTGGTGCAGGTGCCGCCGGCCGATGCCGGCCGGCCCGTCGGGCTCGGCCTGTGCGCGGATTTCCTGCCGGCGGTCATCGACCGCGCGGGCACCGTGGTGGGGGAGGTGAACCGCCGCCAGCCGACCGTGGCCGACAGTTTCGAACTGGCCGCCGGGCGCCTGGACTACGCGGTCGAATGCCAACGCGCGCTGCCGGAGCTGCCGGCGCCTGCGCCCTCCGAGCGCGATGCGGCATTGGGGCGCCACGTGGCGGAACTGGTTGCGGACGGCAGCTGCCTGCAGGTCGGCCTCGGCCGCGCGCCCGCCGTCGTGCTCGCGGCGCTGGGCGGGAAAAACGACCTCGGCTGCCACAGCGGCATGATCACCGACGGCATCATGCACCTGGCGCAGGCGGGCAACCTCACCGGGCGCTGCAAGGAACTGGACCCTGGGCGCATCGTGACCGGGGTGGTGCTGGGCAGCGAGGCGCTGTACCGGTGGGCCGGCGAGGCGCCGGAGCTGCGCGTGCGACCGGTGGCCTACACCCACGACCCGGGCACCATCGCCCGGCTCGGCAAGCTGGTGTCCATCAACACCGCGCTGCAGGTCGACCTGTTCGGGCAGGTCAATGCCGAGTCGCTGGATGGGCGGCAGGTCAGCGGCCCGGGCGGCGCGCCCGACATGATGCGCGGCGCGGCCCTGTCGCCCGGCGGCAAGTCGATCGTGGTGCTGGGCGCCACCGCCGCCGGCGGCTCGCGTTCGCGCATCGTGGCCGCACTCGACGCGCGCACCGCCGCCACCAGCGCGCGTTCGGACATCGACTACGTGGTCACGGAGTTCGGCGCGCGCCGCGTCCGCCACCTGCCGGTGGCGGAGCGGGCCCGCGCGCTGATCGAGATCGCGCACCCGGATTTCCGCCCGCAGCTGAGCGAGGAGTGGCGCGAACTGCAGGCGCGCTGAGCGGTAGCGCGGGGCTCAGTAGGATTTGGGCAGGTCCAGGGCGCGCTCGGCGATGTAGCACAGGATCAGCTGCGGGCTGATCGGTGCCAGGCGCGTGATCAGCACCTCGCGCAGCAGCCGTTCGACGTGAAACTCGCTGGCGTAGCCCATGCCGCCGTGCGTCATGACCGCACGGGTGCAGGCCTCGAAGCCGGCCTCGCCCCCGAGGTACTTGGCGGCGTTGGCCTCCAGCCCACAGGGCTGGCCGGCGTCGTACAGGCTGGCGGCCTTGAGGGTCATCAGCCAGGCGGCCTCCAGTTCCATCCAGCTTTGCGCCAGCGGGTGCTGGATCGCCTGGTTCTGACCGATGGGTCGGTCGAACACGACCCGTTCGCGGGCATAGCGGCGGGCCCGCTCCAGCGCGTTGCGGCCAATGCCGATGGCTTCCGCCGCGATCAGGATGCGCTCCGGATTCAGGCTGTGCAGCAGGTACTCGAAGCCGCGGCCTTCCTCGCCGATGCGGTCCGCGTCCGGCACCGGCAGGCCATCGATGAACACCTCGCAGGAATCCACCGCCGCACGCCCCATCTTGTCAATGGTGCGCACCTGGCAGTGCTCGCGGTCGAGGTCGGTGAAGAACAGGCTCATGCCCTCGGTGGGCCGTGCGCACTCCTCACGGGGCGTGGTCCGCGTGAGCAGCATGATCTTGTCGGCTTCCTGCGCGGTGGAGGTCCAGACCTTCTTGCCGTGGACCCGGTAGCCGCCGTCGCTGCGCGTGGCGCGCGTGGTGATGGCGGTGGTGTTGAGGCCGGCATCGGGCTCGGTCACGCCGAAACAGCACTTCAGCTCGCCGCGGATCAGCCCCGGCAGCCAGCGCTCCTTCTGCTCCTCGCTGCCGAACACCACGATCGGGTGCGGCCCGAAGATGTTGATGTGGATGGCCGAGGCGGCGCTCATGGCGCCCGCGGTGTTGGCGACTTCGTGCATCACCAGCGCCGCGTCCGTGACTCCCAGGCCGGTGCCGCCGTAGGCTTCGGGCATGGCGATGCNNAGGCGGCGCTCATGGCGCCGGCGGAACGGGCCACCGCCTGCATCATCACGGCCGCCTCGGTGACGCCCAGGGCCGCTCCACCATAGGCCTCCGGCATCGCGATGCCCAGCCAGCCGCCGTCCGCCATGGCGCGGTGGAAGTCGTGCGGGAAGGTCTTCGAGCGGTCGTGCTCGAGCCAGTAGTCGTCGTCGAACGGCGCGCACAGGCGGCCGATCTCGTCGTGGATGGCCTGTTGTTCCTCGCTGAGCCTGAAGTCCATGGCCAGAGTTTACATCGCGTAGCCGCCGGACACGCTGATGCACTGCCCGGTGATGTAGGAGGCGGCGTCGGAGGCGAGCAACAGCACGGTGGGCACGATGTCGGCCGGCGTGCCAATGCGCCGCAGCGGGTAGTGCCGGACCACTTTCTTGAGCACCTCCGGGTCCTTGAAGATCCGGCTCTGGTGGCTGCCCTCGTGCCACAGGCTCCCGGTGCCGGCATCGTCCGGATTCTCCGGCAGCGTGAGCCCCGGGCAGACGATGTTGACGTTGATGCCGTGCTTGCCGAACTCGCGCGCCAGCGCCTTGGTGAGCGTGATCATGCCGCCCTTGCAGGCGCCGTACACGGCCTCGTTGTACTCGCCGACGCGCCCGGCATCCGAGCCGATGGTGATGATCTTGCCGTAGCCGCGCTCGATCATCGCGGGCGCCAGGGCCTTGATGCAGTGGATCGGTCCCCAGAAATTGATGTCCACTTCTTTCCGGAAATCGTCATAGCTCTTGTTCACGAACAGGTCGTTGGCGGTCCAGCCGGCGTTGTTGACCAGGATGTCGACCGGGCCGAACCGCTCGCGGGCGGCGGCGACCATGGCGACCACCTGCTCGCGGTCGCCGACGTCCGTCCTGGCAAACAGCGCGCCCACGCCGAGCGCCTCCAGGCCCTCGACGGTGTGCCGCGCCTGGGCCTCGTCCACGTCGGCCACCACCACGTTCGCCCCCTCGCGGGCCAGGCCCTCGCAGATGGCCTTGCCGATGTTGGAAGCGCCGCCGGTGACGATGGCGGTCCGGCCGCCGAGTGCAAGCTCCATGGTCAGTTCCTCTTCTTCGATGCTTCGGCGAACGCGCGCACGCGCTCGGCAATCTCGTCCGCGGCCTCGTCGCGGTTGCGCGCGAAGTAGGTTTCCTCCAGCCACAGGGCCTCCGGTGCGTCCAGGTCGATGCCCTTCATGGCCGCCTCCTTGGTCAGACGCACGGCGGTCTTGCCGTTGGCGCAGATGGCCTCGGCGACGCCCAGCGCTGCCGTCAGCAGGTCCGCGTCCGGCACCACCTGCTGCACGATGCGCAGGCGCAGCGCCTCCGCGGCCGTGACCGGCTCGCCGGTCAGCATCATGAGCAAGGCGTCGCCCATGCCGATCAGCCGCGGCAGCCACTGCGTGCCGCCGCCGCCCGGCAGCGCGCCGAGCTTCACTTCCGGCAGCCCCATCTTCGCGGATTCACCGGCGATGCGGATGTCGCAACCGAGCGCCAGCTCGAAGCCGCCGCCCAGCGCGTAGCCGTTGATGGCGGCGATGGTGGGCTTGCTGATGCCGAGCGAATTGGGTGTGACCCAGTAGCGGGTGCGCTCCTCGGGCGGCAGGTTGAGGAAATCCGGCGCCTTCTTGATATCGATGCCGCAGGAGAATGCGCGGCCGGTGCCGGTGTAGACCAGCACCCGCAGGTCGTCGTCGGCTTCGAATTCGCGCAGGCGCGCCCGGTGCGCCTCCATGAGCTCCATGTCGAAGGAATTCATGGCCTGCGGTCGGTTCAGGGTGGCGATGGCCACCGCACCCCGGGTTTCCCAGATCAGCGGTGTGTGGTCGGTAGCGTTCATGTCGGTTCAGCCGTGGGCCAGGACAAAATTGCGAATGCTGCGGTTGGTGCGCTCGGGCTGCTCCCAGTGCAGGCAATGGCCGGTGTTTTCGAACACCTCCAGTTCCGCATCCGGAATGGCGGCGGCGATGGCCTCGGAAGCGCGCGGTGGGCAATAGGGATCCAGCTCCCCCGCAATGACGAGGGTCGGCCGGTCGATCCGGCCGAGTTCTTGCGCCATGGGATGGGCATTTAGGCGCAGCATGGCGTGGCAGGCGTTGAGATAGCCCGCCGGGTCGCGCACGGCGGCGGTCCGCAGGACCCGGTATTCCTCGGCCAGTTCATCGTGTCCCGGGGCAAGGCAGCCCCGGCTGTCGGTCTGGCTCAGCTCGCGCAAAGCCTCGATTCCGCCCGCCGTCACCTGGCGGATGCGGTCCTCGAAGAACGCCACCCCGGCCTTGCCGACGGTACAGGAGCTGGCGATCAGCACCAGGCCCTTCACCCGGTCCGGAAAGTCCAGCGCGAAGCGTTGCGCGATGACGCCACCCATCGAAAACCCGACCAGCCACACCGGCGCGCAGCCCAGCGCGCTGACGATCTGCGCCAGGTCGTCCGCCAGCTGCTCCACGGTGCCGTTGCCGTCGCCGGTGGGGCTGGCGCCAAACCCGCGCACGTCATACGCCAGCACGTCGAAATCCCGCATCAGGTCGTCGGCCTGGCGCGCCCACACGTGGCGCTCCTCGGACAGGCCGTGGATCAGGATCAGGGTTTCCGCGTGGGCCGCTCTGCAGATGTTTCCGGTGGGGATCATGGCGGCCTATTTTACATGGCGGATGATTCCGTCATGGATTTCCCGCATGCGCGCCTCACGCCCCCCGGCCCCGGCCCGGAAGGCGAGCGTGACGCCGTGGATGCCGGTTTGCCCCAGCGCCCGGATCTGTTCCAGGCACTGCTCGGGCGTGCCGGTCAGCGCCACCCAGTCGATGAATTCCGAGGACACCGTGCGCTTGTGGGCGGCGTGGGATGACATGTGTTCGAGCCGGTTGTACGCGGCCGCCGCGCTGTCGTAGTCGGCCTGGTAGGTGCGCATGAAATCGGGCAGCTCACGCCACTTGCTGAAGGTCTCGGCCTGCGAGGCCGCCCAGTGGCTGACATCGTCGCGCGACTGCTCGATGTCCTCGCCCATGCCGATGGCCGCCCACAGGTGCAGCTCGATCTCGCCGAAGTCGCGGCCGACCGCTTCCGCGCCCCGCCGCACATGGTCGATCTGCCAGCGCGTGAACGCCTGGTTGGCGCCGCCCATCAGGATCACCCCGTCGGCCACCCGCCCGCACATCTCCAGGATTCGCGGCTGGTTGGCGGCCACGAAGATCGGGATGCGGCCGGCGGCCGTCACCAGGCGGTACGGCTTGCCGTCCGCGCCCTCGACCTCACCGCCCTCGCACAGCGTATGCATCTGGTTGATGGCTTCCTCCATGAAGGCGATGCGGGCCGGCTTGAGCCCGATCGAGTAAACGCCGGTCCAGCCGGTGCCGATACCGATGACCGCGCGGCCCTGGCTGACCTCGTTGAGCGCGGTGAAGCCGTTGGCCAGCGTGGTGGGGTGGCGGGTCACCGGGTTGGTCACCCCCGTGCTGAGCACGATGCTGGAAGTATTGGCCGCACACAGGGTGAGGGCCACGAAACAGTCTTTCATGGACAGCTGTACGTCGGCGATCCAGGCGCTATCGAAGCCGAGGCGCTCGGCGCTCTGCACCACCTCGACGGTGTGCGCGATGGGCTCACGGGGGCTGATGCCCAGGGACATGCCAACTTTCATGGGGGACACCTCCAGGTGATCTGTGGTCCTGCGCGCCGGCGCGGACCCTCGGGCCCGTCGCGAAACGCGTACATGATTAGTGATCCGGCGGCCCGATTGTTGCTGGTATTCGACAGAAGTGGAAGATTTTTGCTGCGCCAGAACGAGTTGAAACGCCTGGTCGGGCGCGTTTTCGACAGCGCGGGCTTCGCGCCGGGGCGCGCAGCGCGGGACCGGGCGAGCTACCATTGCGCCGGGCCGGCCACTGTTGCTAGAGTGCCCGCAGTCCCACCGGATCCGAACGCCAGCATGCAGCCAGAGCGCCACTTTCCAGACTACGCCCACCGCCGACTCCGGAGCCGGGCATGAGCGATCCCGTACGGGTGCATTGCGAGGACCAAACGGCGACCCTGTCGCTGAACCGTCCCGAGCGCAGCAACGCGCTGTCCCTCGCCCTGCTGGCGCGCCTCGGCGAGGCGCTGGACCAGGACGTTCCCGGGGACAGCGCGGCGGTGATCATCCGCGGTGCGGGCGGCGTGTTCAGCGCCGGCGCCGACCTGGCCGACCTCACGGGCACCGGCGAGGATGTGGCGATCGACGCGGCCATCGCGGCCGTCACGCAGCGCATCCGCGCGCTGGCGGTGCCGGTGATCGCGGCCATCGACGGGCCGTGCATGGGCGGCGCCGTGGAGCTCGCGCTGAGTTGCGATCTCCGCATCGCCGGGCGCGACGCGTTCTTCGAGGTGCCGGCCACGCGCCTGGGGCTGGTTTACGACCCCGAGTCGCTGCGGCACATGCGCCGGCGTCTGCCGTTCGATGCGCTGTTCCGGCTGATGGTGCTGGGTGAACGCCTGGACGCCCGGGAGGCGCGGCGGGCCGGCCTGGTCTCGGCGCTCGCGGATGGCAAGAGTCACGAACTGGCGCAACGCCTGGCCAGCACGGCGGCGGCCAATGTGCGGTCGGCCATGACCGCTACCAAGCAGCTGTTGCACGCCCTGGACGAGGAGGGGTTCGATCCGGAAGCCTGGCAGCGCCTGCGCCGCGAAATGCTGGACTCGGCGGAGCGCAGGGCGGCAGTCAGCGCGGCCCGCAAACGCCACGGGCTGTGAGCCCGGGCGCGCCGCCGGGTGCGCCGCTCAGGACCCGCCCACCACCTCGGCGACGGCCTTGCGGATGGCGACCAGGCACCGGTCACGCAAGGCGTTCAGGGCCTGGTAACCGCGCCCGGCGGCCAGCCGGTCGGCGCCCTCGATCAGGCGTTGGCGCAATTCGGGGGTCAGTTCCGGGGCCTCCAGGCGGGTCCACGGCAGCTTGAGCGCCGGGCCGAACTGGTCCAGGCAGTAGGCCATCCCGCCCTCGCCGCCGCCCACGTGGTAGGTCAGGCAGGGACCCATCATGGCCCAGCGCGGGCCGGGGCCGTTGACGATGGCAAAATCGATCTGCTCGGGCGTCGCCTCGCCGTGCGCGACCATGTGCAGAATCTCTCGCCACATGGCCTCCTGCAGGCGGGTGGCGATGAAACCCGGGATCTCGCGCGACAGGGCCAGCGGTGCCTTGCCGGCGGCCCGGTAAAAGGCCATCACCCACTCGACTGCGGCCGGGTCGGTCTGCGCGCCGCCCACCACCTCGACCAGCGGCAACAGGTACGGCGGGTTGAAGGGATGACCGACCACGGTTCGTTGCGGGCTGGGACAGTGGGCCTGGATATCGGTCATCGGCAGCCCGGAGGTGCTGGAGGCGATCACGGTGCGGGCCGGGGTCAGCGCGCCAAGCTGCGCGTACAGCGCCTGCTTGAGGGCGAGATCCTCGGGCGCGGATTCCTGCACGAAGTCCGCCTGCCCGACGGCCGCCGCGAGGTCGCAGGTGCACGTCAGCCGCTCGCGCGAGGCGCCGTCGGCCAGGCCGAGCGCCTCGAGGCTTTGCCAGGCGGTGTCGATCAGGCGACGCAAAGCGGGCTCCTCGCCCGGATCGTGCAGGTAGGCCGTGACGTCATAACCGCGCGCCAGGAACCACGCGGCCCAGCCGGCACCGATGGGTCCCGCGCCGATGGTCGCGATCCGCTTGACGTCGCTGGGTGCGATGCCCTCGAAATGCATGCTCAGGTACTCCTCGCCGCCCTCGTCCGCCCGTGTGCGCCGGGCAAGCGATGCGGGTGTCAGCGGCCCTTGAAATCGGCCTTGCGCTTCTCCACGAACGCGCTGATGCCCTCCTGCGCGTCCTCCGAGCCGAGCAGGGCACGGTAAATCGGCAGATCGCCCGTGCGCATGGTATCGAAGGCCGACTGCACGGTATCGCCCTCGATGGCGCGCAGGATCTCCTTCACGGACTGCAGCGCGAGGGGTGCGACGCCGGCCAGGCGCTGCGCCCAGTCGCGGGCGGTCGGCATGAGCTGCTCCAGCGACACCACCGCGTTGATCAGCCCGTAGGAGGCCGCCTCCGCCGCCCCCATGCGCTCGCCCAGCAGCAGCATCTCCATGGCCTTGTTGTACGGCAGCCGACGCGGCAGGCGCTGGATGGCGCCGGCATCGGGCACGATGCCCAGCGGCATCTCCGGCAGGCCCAGTTCGGCATGCTCGGCGGCGATGATCAGGTCGCAGGCCAGCGCAATCTCTACGCCGCCCCCCAGGGTGATGCCGTTGAGCGCCGCGATCACCGGCTTGTTCAGGTTCCACAGTTCGGTGATGCCGGCAAAGCCGCCGGGGCCGTAGTCGTCCTCCCACCAGTTGTCCAGCGACATCTCGCCGGCCTCCACCGCCTTCAGGTCCCAGCCGGCGCAGAAAATGCGGTCCCCGGCCCCCGTGATGATGCCGACCATCAAACCGGGATCGTCGCGCAGCATGACCAAAGCCTCGCCGAGCGCCCGGCTCAGCTTGATGTCTATGGCGTTGGCCTTGGGCTTGTCGATGACGATTTCGAGGACGCCGCCATCGCGGCTCACGTGGATGTGCTCTGACATGTCGATTTACCTGTGCAGCCTGGCTGCCGCGGCCGTGCGCCCGACGGGCTACGGCAACGAAAATATTGCACTCGTGTCGAATACTAGCAACAAACCTCCGCGTGAATCACTAATGATGATCTGTCGCTGCGGCGGGGAGCGTGACCGGTGACATCGCGCAGATCGAGGCTTTCCAGGCTGTTTTCACCCGGCAGCATCGCCTTTGTCGGCGGCACCATTGCCGCCATGGCGATCCGTCGCTCGCGCGAGCTCGGCTACCGCGGGGAAATCTGGCCGGTCAACCCCGAGCGCCGGAGCATGGAGGGCTTGCCCTGCTATGCCAGCGTCGAGGAACTGCCGGGCGTGCCCGACGCGGCGCACGTGGCGGTGAACCGCCAGCTGACCGTCGACATCGTGCGACGCCTGGCGCGGGCGGGCGCCGGCGGTGCGGTGTGCTACGCGGCCGGCTTCGCTGAAATGGGCGCCGAGGGCGCGGCGCTGGAACGGGACCTGGTCGCAGCAGCAGGGGACATGCCGCTGATCGGACCGAACACCTTCGGCTTGCTGAACTTCGTCGATCGCTGCGCGCTGTGGCCGTACCTGTTCGGCTGCGAGCCGGTGGAGCGCGGGGTGGCGCTCATTTCGCAGAGTGGCAACATTGCCATGAACCTCACCATGAACCGGCGCTCGGTCAACTTCACCCACGTCGTCGGCACCGGCAACCAGGCCGTGCTGGGACCGGGACAACTGATCGAGGCGCTGCTCGATGACGGCCGGGTCACGGCCATTGGCATGTACATCGAGGGCATCGACGACCTGGACCGCTTCGGTCGCGCCGCGGCCAGGGCGCTGGAGCAGCGCGTGCCCATCGTGGTGTTGAAGGTCGGCAAGACGGCTGCCAGCGCGCGGCAATCGAGCACCCACACCAGTTCGCTGACCGGCTCCGACCGCCTGCACGATGCCCTGTTCAGGCGTCTCGGCATCATCCGGGTGGAATCGCTCAACCGCCTGCTGGAAACGCTCAAGGTCCTGGACCTGGCCGGGCCCTTGCGCGGCGCCAATGTCCTCAGCCTGTCCTGCTCGGGCGGTGAGGCCGCCATCATGGCCGACCTGGCCGCCGCCCAGGGGCTGGTGATGCGCCCGTTCTCGGAAGCCCAGTTGGCCGACCTGAACGCGCAGTTCGCGAACTACGTGACGGTTTCCAACCCTTTCGACTACAACACCTCGATCTGGGGCGACGGCATCGCCCAGCGACGTTGCTTCACCACCGCCCTCGCGGGCGAGCACGATGCGGCGTTCCTGATCTACGATCACCCCAGCGTGGAGGATGCGGCGGTGACCGGGGAGGTCGCGGAGTGGCGGGTGGCACTGGATGCATTCATCGATGCGCATCGCCAGACCGGCATGCCGGCCTTCGTGCTCAGCACCATCAGCGAGCTGCTTCCGGATGAGATCCGACGGCACCTGCTGGCCAACGGCGTGGTCCCCCTGCAGGGCTTCGAGGATGGGCTGGCCGCCTATGCCGCCGCCGCCGGCTACCATGCGTTCAGCGCCGCGCGCTCCGGCGCGGTCGTGCTGCCGCGATTGGCCGCGGGCCCCGGGAGTGAGCCGGGCGCGGGACACTATCTGGACGAATGGGACAGCAAGGCCCGGCTCGCCGAGTTCGGCGTGCCGGTGCCGGCCGGAGAGCGGGTTGCTGCAGACGATGCCGCGGCGGCCGCCGAGCGGCTCGGCTACCCGGTTGCCGTCAAAGCGCTGGGGCCGCAGTTGCTGCATAAATCGGAGCTGGGGGCGGTGCGGCTCAACCTGGGCAGCGCCCGGGAGGTGCGCGAGGCGGTGGCGGACATCCGCTCGGCCCTCGGTGACATGCCGGGCGGGGCGCCGGCCTTCCTGGTGGAACGCATGGTGTCCGGGCCCGTGGTCGAACTGATCGTGGGCGTCGAGCGCGATCCGCAGTTCGGGCCGGCGCTGGTAATCGGCGCCGGCGGCGTCATGGTGGAATTGCTGGCGGACAGCGTGAGCCTGCTGCTGCCGGTCGATCGGGACATGATTGGCGAGGCGCTGGGCTCGCTCAGGGTGGCCGGGCTGTTGCAGGGCTTCCGCCACGCGCCGCCGGCCGACACCGAGGCATTGATCGACGCCATCGAGGGCATCGCCCGCTTCACGCTCGCGCACTGGGACGAACTGCTGGCACTGGACGTGAATCCGCTGCTGGTGGGCGCGCAGGGGGCGGGCGTGGCGGCGGTGGACGCAGTGGTGTGCCTGGCCCGCCCCGCCCTTGACAATTCGCATGAAAACCTGCACTAAACCCTGATGAGCGAGATGTCCTACATGGCCCCGGAGCGGCTCGAGGATGCCCTGGCCGCCAAGGCGGAGCACGGCGCGCACGCGCGGGTGGTGGCGGGTGCAACCGACCTGATCCTGCGCATGCGCGATGGGGTGTTGCGCCCGGACCTGCTGATCGACCTGCGCCGACTGGCGCTGGACGCCATCGAGCTGGACGGCGACGCGTTGCGGCTGGGCGCCTACGCGACCCATGGCCAGCTGCTGGCCGACCCGCTTGTCGCCGCGCACCTGCCGGCCTTGCGGCAGGCCTGCAGCGAGTTCGCCGGACCGCCCATTCGCAACCGGGGCACGCTGGGCGGCAACCTGGTGAATGCCTCGCCGGCCGCCGACCTGGTGCCGCCGTTGCTGGCCTACGACGCGTGCGTGATACTGGACAGCGCCGACGGGCGGCGCGAGCTGCCGCTCGCAGCATTCTTCACCGGCCCGGGCCAGACGGTGCTGCGCCCGGACGAAATCCTCACCGAGGTGCGCCTGCCGCTGCCGCCCGCTGGCACTGGCGCGGAGTTCATCAAGCTCGGGCAGCGGCGCTCGATGGCCATCTCGGTCGTCAGCGTGGCCGCCCGCCTCAGCCTGGGTGCGGCCGGGGAGGTGCAGGTGGCGCGTATCGCACTGGGCGCGGTGGCGCCCACGGTGGTGCGCGCCGCGGCCGCGGAGGAGGCTCTGCAGGGACACGCGCCGGATGCAGGCCGCCTGCGCGCGGCTGCCGGGCTCGCGGGCGGGGCGGCGACGCCCATCTCCGACCCGCGCGCGAGCCGCGAGTACCGAGCACGCATGGTGCCGGTGCTGGTGCGGCGCGCCCTGGAGGCCGCGTGGTCGGCATCGCGGGAGGCGGCGGCTCATGGCTGAGGGCGGAATCCGTTGCACCGTAAACGGGCAGGAGGCCCGCTTCGAGGCCGGGCCGGAGCGCACCCTGCTGCAGGCGCTGCGGGAGGAACTGGGCCTGACGGGCACCAAGGATGGCTGCAGTTCCGGCGATTGCGGCGCCTGCGTCGTGATCATGGACGGGCAGCCGGTGAATGCCTGCATGGTGCTGGCGCCGCAGGCGGAAGGGGCTCGCATCCGCACCGTCGAGGGGCTCGCGGCCGCGGGGGGACTGCACCCCCTGCAGCGCGCCTTCGGCGAGACCTGGGCGTTCCAGTGCGGATTCTGTACGCCGGGCATGTTGATGTCCTGCGTCGCTCTGCTGGAAGCCAATGACCGTCCCTCGCGGGACGACATCCTGACCGCCATCGCGGGCAATTTCTGCCGCTGCACCGGCTACCAGGCGGTGGTCAAAGCCGTGCAGCAGGCGGCCGCGGAGATGCGGGGCGGGGAGGGCCCGGCATGACGGCGCCAGCCGTGGTCGGCCGCTGGGTGAGCGCGCCCGGGGCGGCGGAGATCGTCACCGGCGATGCCCGCTACTGCCCGGACATCCGCCTGCCGGGCCTGCTGACGGGCAAGCTGCTGTACGCCCCGCACCCGCGCGCCCGGATCGCCCGCCTGGACGTGGGCAAGGCGCGCGCCATTCCCGGCGTGCACGCCGTGCTGACGCATGCCGACATTCCGGGCGAGAACAGCTACCTGTATGCCGAGCCGGACCAGCCGCTGCTGGCGGAAGACGAAGTGCGCTTCCAGGGCGACGCGGTGGCCGCGGTGGCCGCCGAGGACGAGCGCACCGCGGCCGCGGCACTGGCCGCGATCGAGGTCGAATACGAACCCCTGCCGGGGGTGTTTGACCCGCTGGAGGCGATGCGCGAGGACGCACCGCGAATCGTGGCGGGCGAAGACAATGTCATCATGCGCGAGGTCTACCGCACCGGTGACGTGGAGGCCGCTTTCGCGGCCGCGGACGTCGTGGTCGAGAACACCTACCGCACGCGCTGGGCGGAACACGCATTCCTGGAAACCGAGGGCGCGGTGGCGCAGCTCGACGACGAGGGCGTGCTCACCGTGTACTCGTCCTGCCAGGCGCCACACCGAGACCGCATGCAGATCGCGCGCGCCCTCGGCCTGCCGGAAAGCCGGGTGCGGGTGGTGACGCCATACATCGGCGGCGCCTTCGGCGGCAAGGACGAGGCGCACGTGCAGATGCACGCCGCGCTGCTGGCCCATGCGGCGCGGCGCCCGGTGCGCCTGATCCGCGACCGGCGGGAATCGATACTCACGCACGTCAAGCGGCACCCGATCACGGTCGAATGCGCCACCGCCGCCAGCCGCGATGGCCGCATCCTGGCCGTGCGGGCCCGCGCCATCGCCGATGCCGGCCCCTACACCAACGCCACCTACGAGGTGGTCAACAAGTTCGGTGAATTCATCGGCGGGCCATACCGGGTGGAGAACCTGGAGGTGGAGAAGATCGGCGTGCGCACCAACAACCCGATCAGCGGGGCATTCCGGGGCTTCGGTGCGCCGCAGGCCGCGTTCGTGTACGAATCGCAGATGGACGACGTGGCGCGCGAGCTGGGCATGGATCCGCTGGAGCTCCGGCTGCTCAATGGCGTCGAGACCGGGACCCGGATGTACACGGGTGTGGTGGTGCGGGCCGGGGATGCCATGAAAGCGTCCCTGCGGCGGGCCGCCGAACTCATCGGCTGGCAGGGCCGCACGGCGCAGGAGCGCCAACCCGCGCCGCAGTTGCGCCGTGGCTGGGGCATGGCCACCATCCTCAAGGGCTCGGGCCTGGGCCGGGGGCTGGGCGACCATGCCGGCGTGGTGCTGGAGATGCACCGCGACGCCTCGGTGGTGCTGCGCAGCGGCGCGGCGGACATGGGACAGGGCATCGTGACGGTGATGGCCCAGCTGGCTGCCGAGCGCCTCGGGGTCGAATACGACGCGGTGCGGGTGGTGCGGGCGGACACCGCCCAGGCGCCCGATGCCGGTGCATCCTGCGCCAGCCGGCAGGCCATGGTGTCGGGCAACGCCGTGCTGGCGGCGGCGGATTCGATCCGCGCCACCCTGCTTGGCCTGGCGGCGCGCAAGCTCCGCCGGGACCAGGCCGAACTCGACCTGCGGGCGGGCGAAGTCTGGGCGGACGGTGAGCCCAGCGGACTGACGGTCCGCGAGCTGGCCGAGCGGGCCAGCGCTTGGGGCTACCCGCTGCACGCGGAGCACGTCAGCCATTTCGAATATCCACCCGACGTCCCGGAAGCCAGTTATCGCTTCAGCCAGGAGGTGTTCCAGTTCTGCACCCAGGTCGCCCAGGTGCTGGTCGACTGCGAGACGGGACAGGTGCAGGTGGAGCGTCTGGTCGCGGTGCACGACGCCGGGCGCATGATCAACCCCGGTGGCGTGTACGGCCAGATCGAGGGCGGCCTGGCCCAGGGTATCGGCTATGCGCTGACCGAGGAGCTGGTGGTCAGCGAAGGGCGCACGCTGAACCCGTCGCTGGAGAATTACGTCATCCCCATGGCGCTGGACATCCCGGCCCTGGAGATGGACGTGCTGGAATTCCCGGAGCCCGTGGGCGGGCCGCTGGGCGCCAAGGGGATCGCGGAATCACCCATCATTCCCACCGCCCCCGCGATCCGCAACGCCATTCTCGACGCCGTGGGCCAGCCCCTGTACGAACTGCCGATGACCGCCGAGCGCGTGCTGGCGGCCCTGGACCGCGCGGCGCCCGGGGCCGAAGACGGCTAGGCCGCGACCAACGTCGCTCAGAGACCGGCCGCCCCGCCGGTGCCGATGCCCGGCCAGCGCGGCGCCGGCTCCTCGTCCGGCCACGCGGTGCGGTGATCGCGTGGGTGCAGGCCGAACTGCTGGGTGTAGATCTTGCTGAAATAGGACGAACTGGCGAACCCGCAGGCGATGCACACGTCGAGCACCGACATGTCGGTGTGCGTGAGCAGCACGCGAGCTTCCTGCAGCCGCACATTGCGGTAGTANNTGGAACAGCCGCTCCAGCTTGCGCTGGGAGAAGCCCAGCCGGCGGGAGATCTGCGGGATACGCAACGGTTTCTCGACATTCTGTTCCATGAGCTCGATCGCCCGCTGCAGGGCCGGGGGAATCGCGGGCTGCGGCCGGCCACGGGCCTTGCGCTGCGCCTGGCCGGCCTCGCGCAGCGGTGCGAACACCAGCTG
>JABAHR010000001.1_pt5 | contig 20339 bp, 16 predicted proteins | sample 7062101 | NCBI WGS metagenome assembly JABAHR01 (sample SAMN14534553, study PRJNA622989) | marine sediment metagenome | biome: marine biome [ENVO:00000428]; feature: marine pelagic biome [ENVO:01000023]; material: deep marine sediment [ENVO:00002113] | place: India: Gulf of Kutch | collected... | reverse complement strand
TCGAAAACCTGGCTGAAGTTCCCCCCGGCGAAGAACCCGATCGAAGAGAACAGCCATCCGGAGGTCATTACGTAAAACATCATGCGTGCCGCCGGGTGCTTCTGTAAACCGCGCCGGGAGAGCGTTGAAAAAATCGCCCAGTTGGGCGCGCTGATCATGATCAAATAATCCCCGGGCGTGCCGAATTGTCCCCGGAAAACGCTCGCCAAGTTTCCATCGCTGACTACCAGCAGCACACCCACCGCCGCCAGTCCGATCCCGGCCACCTGCAAGACGGATAGCTTCTCTTTCAGCACCAGCCACCCCAGCAACGCCATGAAGATCGGCGTCGTCGCAACGATCCAGGCCGTAGTGGATGCCTGGGCGGTGACCAGCCCGGTGGACTGAAGCCACTGGTGCCAGGTAATCCCGATCAGACCCAGCAGGGCAAAATACCCCCATTCGTTTTTCGCCGGCCAGGCAAATTCCCGCCGGGCCACCACCGCCGCCCCCAGGATCAATACCCCCATTCCAAATCGCAGCCAGACCACCGTGATCGGGGTGACCTCCCTCACCGCGACCTTCGTGGCAATGAATGAGGCTCCCCAGGCCACCACGGCAAACAGCACTTCCAGATATGGGACGAGTCTTCGGTCTTTCATAGATGGAAATATTTTACTCTCATTCCCTCAGATAAGAACATTATGGAGAACATTAATTACGAACCTTCCGCCATGCTGAGCGCAGCGAAGCATCCCCCAGAGCTCCCTCTGGTCAGCACAATTCCATTGAATTCAAAGATTATTCCCTCTTAGATTAGGCTATAATACCCGCATGACGATCCCCAACATTTTGGAGACCAAAATAAAACCTCCAAGGGGCACCCGTAACCTGCTTTACCGCTCCCGGGTGAAAGAGCGCCTCGCCAACCTTATCGACTACCGTCTGACGGTCCTCCAGGCCGGGGCGGGTTACGGGAAGTCCACCACTCTGGCAATGTTGGCAGAAGAATACCCAAATGTCGTCTGGTACCAGCTCTCCGAAGAAGACCAGGATCCGCTCGTCTTCCTGCTCCACCTTTGCCATGCCACCCAGAGGGTGTACCCTGAACTGGAAGGGATGCCGATCACACTCCTGGAGACCTGGGACAGCTCGCGCGGCCCGTTGATGACCCGCGAAGTGGTCTCCCAATACCTCAACGCCGTTGGCTCAGGTGTGGAGTCCGATACTGTCGTGATCCTCGATGACCTGCACATTATTGCCCACAATCCGGAGATCGCCCATATCCTCGACCGCCTGATCGGTCTGGCGCCAGCCGTGCTCCATTTCGTCGTCTCGTCACGCAAAAACCTGCAGTTGCCCAACTTGTTCCGCTGGAGATCCTTGGGACAGGTCTTGGCACTCGACCAGAATGTGCTGACCTTCAATGAACAAGAAATAGACGCCTTGTTCAGCACCCATTACAGTATCGAACTTTCCCCAGAAGAAATCGAAGACCTCTACGCTGCTACGGAAGGATGGGCGATCAGCTTGCAGTTGATCGGACAGAGTCTCAACAGTGGGGCCGTTAAATCCATCCAGGAGGCGCTCGCCCGCCGGGCTTCTCCGCTCGACAGCCTGTTTGAAATCCTGGCAAAAGATGTGCTCGAAGGGCAGTCCACCGAAATGCAGCACTTTTTGCAGGCCAGCTCGGTGCTGCGCACCATGATCCCCGAGTCCTGTAACTGGCTGCTGCAAGAGGAAGACAGCCTGGAGAAGCTCGCTTATCTTAAGAATAATGACCTGTTCGTGGTTGAGCTTGGGGACCACGAGCTTCGCTATCATCCTATTTTTCAACAGTTTCTCAACCAGCAGCTCTCACTCGAACAAAGCAGGGAACTCAATTCGCGTGCCGCACGGTACTACCAGCAGCACCGGCAGCCAAATTCCGCTATCTACCATTACCTAAAAGCTGAAGATTATTTCGGCGCTGCGGAGCTGCTCAACAGCTACGGCGACCAGCTGCACGCCACCGGCCACCTCGACACCCTCGCCAATTACCTCGACCACCTCTCCCCAGAAGCTTTGAGCCGGTACCCAAACCTGATCTATTACATGGGCGATCTCGCCCGCCTCCACAGCCGCTTCGAGGAAGCCCTGGGCTGGTACCAGCAAGCCGAATCCCTCTGGCGCGAGCGCGGCCAAATAGAAGGCATCAGCCGGGCGCTGCGTGGTCAGGCCCGCATCTACCTCGACACAGTAAACCCCAGCAAAGCTGAAGAACTGCTCCAGGAAGCCCTGCGTCTCAGCGACCGCATCACCGACCGCCAGACCAAAGCGCGCCTCTACCAGCTGCTGGCGGAGAACAAATTAAACTCCGGCAAAGTCGAGGAAGCCGAATCTCTGCACGAGCAGGCAGAACTGCTCCGCCAGGAAGGCCCGGACGATTCCCAGTTGTGGTTCCGCGTACTGCTGCGCACCGGTCGCGTGGCAGAAGCTCGCCATCAGCTAGAGATGCAGGCTGCTGAAGAAACCTCCGAACCGTTCGCCCTGCCCCGTTCCCACCGGGAAACTCAACTGCTGCTCTCGATCATTTATTCCATGCAGGGAGAAATCGAAGCTGCCATGCGCACATCTCAAGAAGGCATCCGCCGGGGAAAGGAATTAACCTCACCATTCGTCACCGCAGTCGGCTACATGCGCCAGGGACATGCCTGCATGCTCCAGCCGTATCAGACTGGCTATGCGCAGGCACAACACCTTTTCGGCCAGGTCATCGAGATCAGCAAGCAGATTTCCACCCCAAGGCTGCGAGTCGAGGCATTATGGGGAATGGTGCGCGTGCACGGCTACCTTGGAGAGTTGGAAACTGCCCTCCAGATGGCGAATAAAGGCATCCAGATCGCTTCCCAGGCGGGCGACGAATGGATCGCATCCCTCACCCGCTTGGCGATGGGAGCCAGTTATGTACTCGCTGAACGATATGCTCTCGCTTCGGAATGGTTGGACGGCGCCCTGCGTGGTTTCCAGGAATGCAGCGACCCCTTCGGGGCGAGCGCAGTCCGCCTATGGCAGTGCCTGATGTGGTTCCGCCGGGGAGAAACGGAGACCTTGCTGCCCAGTCTGCGAGACCTGTTGGTGGTGTGCAGCCAGAACCAATACGATTACCTCTTCACCCGCAAGACCCTCTTCGGGCTCCCCGACGAAAAATTGATCGTTCCCCTGCTTATCTGGGCGCGGGAAAATGACGTTGCGACAGGATATCCAGACCGCCTTCTGACCGCCATGGGGCTGGAAAACATCCGCTTCCACCCCGGCTACCAGCTGAGAGTCAAAACTCTCGGGGGGTTCCAGGTCTGGCGCGGCCAGCATCCGATTGCCCACGGCGATTGGCGCCGGGAAAAAACCCGCCAGCTGTTCCAGCTCCTTGTCACCTACCGCCACACTCCCCTGGACCGGGAGCAAATTTGCGAACACCTCTGGCCGGGCACAGAACCCGAAGCGGCCCAGCGCAATTTTAAAGTCGCCCTCAACGCCTTATACGGCGTGCTGGAACCGGAACGTAAAGCAGGTGAGGAATCGGCATTTGTCCTGCGAGAAGGGGCAGTTTACGGCCTGCGCCCGGGATGCGATATCTGGATTGATGTCGATCATTTTGAGACTTTGGTGCGTCGGGCTGAACAGCTCACTAAGGAAGACCCTGACCGCGCCATGGGGATCTATGAGAGCGCCTTGGAATTGGTCGACGGTGAATTCCTCCCGGACGCGCGCTACATGGTCTGGCCGGCTGTGGAAAGAGAACACATCGCGGTGCTCTACTTGCAATCGGCAGATAAATATTGCGAGCTTAGTCTGAAAAAACGCAGCTACCAGAAAGTGATCAACGAATGCGGCCGCATCCTATCCCAGGACAGCTGCTGGGAGCGCGCCTACCGCCACCTGATGACCGCTTACGACGGATTAGGAGATCACGGCCAGGTCGCCCGTACCTACCAGCGTTGCGTGGAAACCTTGCACACAGAATTAAATGTTGCTCCCTCCGATGAAACGAACCAGCTTTTCCGACACCTCACCCAAGACAGTCCCCAAGACGGCTGAGAACCACGATTAAATCAATCAACCTCAGGTAACCTGTAACCCATCCGTAACACCTCTTTGTTATCCTTGGTACGAAAGGGATGTTGCTTATGGAGGAGAAATCTTATCCTGATGTCGCATCATTTTTGATCCGTTTTGTGCAAGATCAACCCAAACCGGATGGGCTTGCTAGGTTTCGCGGCGTCATCCGACATGTACAAACTGATCATGAACAAGTCTTTACCTGCTGGGAAGATGTCGAAGCCTTCATCCAGCAGGTGATCCCCCTTGATACCATTAAAAACAAACAGCAAAAGGAGTAAAACATGAGGTTGAAGGATAGAGTCTGTTTAATCACCGGCGGCGCGGCTGGGATTGGCAAAGCCACCGCCATCCGCTTTGCAGAGGAAGGCGCAAAAGTCGTCCTCTGTGATTTGGCAGAAGAAGCCGGCCAGCAGGTGGCCGAGGAGATCGGGGGCAAATTCTATCAAGTCAATGTCGCTGACCGGCAGGCAGTTCAGGCCTGGATCGATGATGTGCTCGATGAATTTGGCAAGATCGATGTGTTAATCAACAACGCCGGGGTATTGCGCGACGGTTTATTCGTCAAGGTGAAAGAGGGACAGCTGGTCAAGCAGATGTCCGAAGCAGATTGGGACCTGGTGATCGATGTCAACCTGAAAGGCACCTTCAACTGTGCCCAGGCCGTGTCGCCAGCTATGATCAACCAGGGCGGCGGCGTGATACTCAATGCCACCTCGGTGGTTGGTCTGGACGGCAACTTCGGGCAGACCAATTATGTCGCCACCAAAGCCGGCGTGATCGGCATGACCAAAGTCTGGGCCCGTGAGCTCGGCCGCCATAATATCCGTGTCAATGCGGTGGCACCTGGCTTCACCCTCACCGAGATGGTGCAGCAGATGCCTGAAAAAATCCTGGAAGGCATGGTCTCCCACACCCCAATCGGACGCATGGGAGAACCAGTCGATATCGCCAACGCCTACCTGTTCCTCGCCTCAGACGAAGCCAGTTTCATTACTGGAACCGTTCTGCGGGTGGATGGGGGCATCGTGGTCGGCACATAAATTAACAGGAAAGGATAACTTATGGCAAACCGAGTCGCACAAATCCTCTCAACGGGCAGTTACGTCCCGGAACGTGTCGTCACCAACCAGGAAATTGACCAGATTTTAGGGGAAAGCACCAGCCAATGGCTGGTGGATAATGTCGGTATCCGGGAACGCCGCTGGATGGCGGAAGACCAGACCACCTCCGACCTGGTGGTGGAAGCCTCCCGGCGGGCGCTGGATAAAGCCGGAGTTTCCCCTGAGCAGATCGACCTGATCATCGTCTCCACCGATACCCCGGACTATCTCTCACCCAGCACGGCGATCGTCGTCCAGCATAAGCTCGGGGCGACCAGAGCCGGCAGCTACGATGTCAACAGCGCCTGCGCCGGGTGGGTCACCGCCCTCGACCAGGGAGCGCGCTACCTGGCTACCGAACCCACCATGAAGTACGTGCTGGTCGCCGGGGGATACGGCATGAGCCGCTTCCTCAACTTCAATGACAAGAAAACCGCCAACCTCTTTGCCGATGGCGCTGGTGCTGCTCTCTTAGGCGTTGGAGAGGAGCCCGGCTTCTTGGCCAGCAACTTATTCGCCAAAGGTGAGTTCCATGACGCCCTCGGGATTTACTGCGGCGGCGCCTTCCGCCCTCCCACCCCGGAGAACCTAGAACGCTATGGCCCTCCCGTGGTGGAATTTGTGCGCAAGTTCCCCAAGACCTTCAACACCGAATACTGGCCCCCGCTCGTAAAAGGCGCACTGGATAAAGCCGGGCTGGCCTTCGACGATGTGGACATGTATTTATGGACCCAGCTCAACCTGCGAACCATTGAGTATATGATGCAGCTCTTGGAGCAGCCCATCGAAAAGACCCACTGGGTGATGGACAAATGGGGCTATACCGGCTCTCCCTGCGTGGTGATGGCCCTCGATGATGCCATCCACCAGGGCAAGGGTCCAGCCCCCGGCGATAATATCGTCTTCTGTGCCAGCGGTGGCGGGATCAGCATGGCGGCATCAGTCTGGAAATGGACAGCCAGCGCATAGAACTGCGAAAATGTCTTGTACAATAGATATGGACCGTCACAGTGCAGGGGGGCATTTGAGGAGGTTATTGTATGTATATTGGTGATTATCTTGGCCGGCGAGAAATTTACTCCCCCGGGAAATTAGCCGTGATCGATGCCGGGAAATCGCCTGACATGCGGCTGACCTACAAGGATTGGAACCGGCGAGTCAACCGGCTGGCGAGCTGGTTGAAAGAGGAAGCAGGCGTGGGTAAAGGTGACCGGGTTGCTATCCTGGCGCGCGACGGTATCGAGCACCTGGATTGCTTCTTTGCCTGCGGAAAGCTCGGCGCCATCCACACTGCGCTCAATTGGCGGCTGCATTGGCGTGAGCTGGTCTATCTCATCGAACAGACCACCCCCAAGTTGTTGATCTACTCGGATGATTTCATTGATGCGGTTAAAGAATTGGATCTCGCTACCCGGGATACAGATGCCCGCATCGGCAAATTCCTGCATCTTGAAGGCAGCGGCATCCCTGGCAGTATGCTCTACGAAACCGCCTTTCAGGATCAGCCAGATACCCCGGTAACCTGTGAAGAGTTGGAGATGGAGGACATCGCCTGCCTGCTGTTCACGGGCGGGACCACCGGCCTGCCCAAGGGAGCCCAGATCAGTCACCGGCAAATCTGCTGGAACGTGCTCAATACTGTCATCCACGATATCCGCCACGACGACACCTACCTCTGCGTCTTTCCCCTCTTCCATACCGGTGGACTATTCACCTACATCTCCTCCCAGATCATCTTCGGCAATACCACAATCTTGGTCAGGCAATTCGAGCCGGAGCAGGTGCTGGACCTGATCGAACGCGAGAAGGTGACCGTGTTTGCTGGCGTCCCCACAATGTACCAGATGCTCACCCAGGCTCAGAATTGGGAGACCGCCGACATGAGCAGCTTGCGCTTCTGCACCAGCGGCGGCGCGCCGCTGCCCGTCCCCCTGGTGGAAAAGTACACCACCGAGAAAGACATCCGTTTCAAGCAGGGGTTCGGTATGACCGAATACGGGCCTGGTCTGTTTGCCCTCCCGCCAGAAGACGCCATCCGCAAAGCCGGCAGCATCGGCCGCCCGAACTTTTTTGTCGATGTGCGCGTGGTGGATGAAGACAACCAGCCGCTGGGTCCCAACACACCCGGTGAACTGGTGCTCAAAGGACCGAGCGGCAGTTCAGGCTACTGGCAGAACCCGGAAGCCTCCGCCCAAGTGTACGACGAGGACGGGTGGTTCCACACGGGAGACATCGTGGAATACGACAAGGATTGGTATTTTTACGTGCGGGACCGCAAAAAAGATATGTTCATCTCCGGTGGGGAGAACATCTACCCGGTGGAGATCGAAAACGTACTCTACAAACACCCCGCAGTACACATGTGTGCCGTGATCGGCCTGCCGGATGAACGCTGGGGAGAGGTGGGCAAAGCCTGTGTGGTGCTCAAACCGGGTGACGCCGTCACAGAGGCAGCATTGATCGAGCACATGAAAGCCCACCTGGCAGGCTACAAAGTACCAAAATCGGTATCGATCATGGAAGCGCTGCCTCTTTCAGGAATGGGCAAGATATTAAAAAGGGAACTGCGCGAGCAGTTCATCAAGTGATAGGAGGATTATGATGGCAAACAAGAGTTTCGGACGCGGGGTTGCGGTGGTCGGCGCCGGGATGAGCAAATTTGGCGCGTTTCCCGGTATGTCCACCCGAGACCTGTTCGTACAGGCTTTCCAGGAAATGCGCGCCTCGGTGGATAAAGGGCTGGACCCAAACGACATTGAAACGCTTTATATCGGGAATGCCGCCAGCGAACTTTTTGAAGGCCAGGGGCACACCGCCCCCTTGATGGCTGACTGGGTGGGGTTGACGCCCCGGCCGTCCACGCGCGTGGAAGATGCCTGCGCCAGCGGCGGGGTGGCTTTCCGCCAGGGCATTATGGCCGTCGCCTCTGGGATGTACGACATCGTGCTGGTAGGCGGCATTGAGAAGATGACCGATCTGCCGACTGCCGAGGTCACCGACAAGCTGGCAACTGCCAGCGATCTGCAGTACGAAATCCCGGCAGGTTTTACCTTTCCCGGGTTTTATGCTGCCATGGCGACAGCATACATGCACCAGTATGGTGCTGTCCCCGAAGCTTTCATGAAGGTCGGTATCAAGAATCACGAGAACGGCGCACTCAACGACAAAGCCCAATTCGGTTCGACCATTCGCAAGGTGATGGACGGCAAGGTTGCCAAAGCCCAATCGCGCGGTTACCCGGTGCCAGAATGGGCGGACGAGCTCGACTTTTTGCACGACGAGCGTGCCAACCCGGTGATTTCCTGGCCGATGCGTTTGTTCGACTGCTCCCCAATTTCGGATGGTGCAGCCGCCCTGCTGATCGTCGCTGAAGAGCTGGCGGAAAATTTCACCGAAGATCCCCTCTATGTGATTGGGTCGGGACAGGCAAGCGACGCCGCCCTGCATGACCGCGCCAGCCTGACCACCCTGAGGTCCGCCAAGGAAGCCAGCCGGCAGGCCTACGAGATGGCTGGTGTGCAGCCTGATGACATCAAGCTGGCTGAAGTGCACGACTGCTTCACGATCGCCGAGGTAATCGCCACTGAAGACCTGGACTTTTTCGCACCCGGCGAGGGGCATGCAGCAGCCGAAGAAGGGCTGACAGCCCGGCATGGGCCCAAACCGATCAACACTTCCGGCGGCCTGAAATCCAAGGGACATCCCGTTGGGGCATCCGGTGCCGGGCAGGTGGTGGAAATCTGGAAGCAGCTGCGCGGCGCTGCTGGCGACAGGCAGGTGCCGGGAGAACCCGAATTAGGACTGACCCATAATGTGGGCGGCACCGGTCAGACCTGCGCAGTACACATCTTTGAGAGGAGGTAAGCCATGAGAGAGACCACATTCACCAAATCAGCTTTCAGCCAGCACCTTGCTGACCATAAAATTATGGGAACGGAATGCACCAACTGCGGGACGCAGTTTTTGCCCCCGCGCCCAATGTGTACCAACTGCTACAGCGGCGAGATGCGCTGGGTGGAATTGGACCAGCACGGCACGCTGGCAGCCTTTACCACCGTGCATATCACTTCAACCGCTATGACAGAAGCCGGTTACGGCCGCGATAACCCGCACTGCTCCGGGATCGTCCAGTTGGACAATGGGCTATCGATCAGCGCCCAAGTCCTGGGCGTGGACACCTCCAATCCCGCATCCATCCAGATCGGTTCATCCGTCGAGGCCGTTTTCCTGGAGCGCGGCGATGGTGAGCAAAAAGAAACCATCCTCGCCTTCCAGCTGGTCTCGTAACACGCCCGGGAGGATCAATGGCATTCATAAAAGCCAACGGGATCCAGTTTTATTTCGAACTGCTCGGTCCCCAGAATGCACCGGTCCTGGTTTTAAACAACGGCGTGATTATGAACGCCGCCACCAGTTGGGTGTTCCAGAAAAAAGCCTTTGCCGCTCATTACCGCCTGCTGCTCTACGACTGCCGCGGGCAGGGACAAACTGACCATCCCGAGCAAGCCTACTCCATGGCCCAGCACGCCGACGACCTTGCCGCTCTGCTGGATGCCCTGAGGATCGAGCGCGCCCACATCGCGGGCATCTCTTACGGCGGGGAGGTCGGCCAGGCATTTGCCCTCACGTATCCCAAGAGAACCCTCAGTCTGATCCTGGCGGACACCGTCAGCGAGGTCGGCCCTGAACTCAAGATCATCATTGACAGCTGGATTGACGCGCTGAAAGCGGATAACCCGCTGGCTTTCTTCAACGCCACCGTCCCCTGGAACTTCAGCGCAGAATTTATCCAAAACAACGCCGCTTTGCTCCAGGATGCCAAGGAACGCTACCCCCTGCTCGATTTCCCGGCCGTCATCCGGCTGTGTGAAGCCTTTCTGCAGGTCGATTTCACCGGGCGGCTGGAAGAGATCAAGGCTCCTGTGTGCATCATTTGCGGTGAGAAAGATCTGCTCAAAGGGCCGACCTACGCCCGCAAACTTAAAGCTCACATTCCGCATGCAGAACTGCACATCCTCCATGGCGCCGGGCATGCCAGCTGCTGGGAAAGACCAGAGGAGTTTAATGNNAAGGACCTGATGCGAGTTTCCCGAGAAGTACCTCAGCAGTGGATTACAGGCCGGGAATACCGGTTTGTAACCCGCTGGAAACCGGGTACATCTACAATGATAAACACCGGGAACCGCTGTTCCTGAGTGGTATGTGATGCTATGGAGAGAGGCATGGATGCAGCACATTTGATGTGGAAGCGAGCCGAACTGACCCCCGACCGGGTTGCCGTCGTTGAGCTGGAAACTGGAGCGCGTTACACCTACCGGGCGCTGAACGCGCGCACCAACCGGCTGGCAAATTTCATGCGTGAAAAACTCGGCGTCCAGAAGGGCGACCGGGTCTCCTTCCTTGCCAAGAACAGCATCGTTCACCTCGATTTGCTGTACGGGCTGCCCAAACTGGGCGCTATCTTTGCACCCCTCAACTGGCGGTTGACTGCCCGAGAGCTGACTTACATCATCAAGGACCTGGAACCCAAAGTGCTGCTCTGCGAACCGGAATTTGCCCCAATTTTAGATGAAATGAAGCACCAGATCGAAGTCGAGCACATCGTGTCCCTGCGGGGTGCCGACATTCAAGGGGCTTGGAATTACGAGGCAGAGGTAGCCGCTGCTTCCACCGCAGAACCCTGGCAGCCAGCCATGGACGGCGAGACCCCCTTTGCCATCCTCTACACTTCCGGCACCACCGGCTACCCCAAAGGGGCGATCATCCCCCACCGCCAGGTATTATTCAACTGCATCAACACCGTCGCCAGCTGGGGGCTCACCGAGCGTGATGTGTCACCCGTTTACACCCCCCTCTTCCATGCCGGCGGACTGTTCGCCTTCCTCACCCCGGTGCTGTATGTCGGCGGGCGCATCATCCTGGCGCGCGATTTCGATCCGGAAGAGTCCCTGCGCTGGATCTTGAATGAAGGGTGTACCGTCATCCTGGGCGTCCCGACCCTGTTCCAGATGTGGATGGAGTCCCCTTATTTTGAAGAAGCAGATTTATCCAACGTACATTATTTCATCAGCGGCGGCGCGCCCTGCCCACCCCAGCTGATGCAAGCCTGGAGAGAGAAGAAACAGGTCCATTTCCGGCAGGGTTTTGGCCTGACTGAAGTAGGTGTCAACTGCTTCAGCATGACGGACGAGGAGTCGGTGCCGAAAACGGGTTCGGTGGGCAAACCCATCTTTCACAGTAAAATGCGCATCGTCGATCCCGAAACCGGGGAAGACGTCCCGGCTGGGACTTCCGGCGAACTGCTGATCTGGGGACCGCATGTGTGTTCAGGCTATTGGCGAAAACCGGAGGCGACCGCAGAAGCGATCCAAGACGGCTGGTTCTATACCGGGGACATGGTTCACAAGGACGAAGACGGCTTTTACTACATCGACGGGCGCTATAAAGACATGATCAAGAGCGGTGGAGAGAACATTTATGCCGCCGAGGTCGAAGCCGTTTACCGCCAACACCCGGCAGTCAAAGATGCTGCCTTAATCGCCATGCCGGACCAGACCTGGGGCGAGGTCGGGTTGATGATCGTCACCCTGGAAGAAGGTCAAGCTGCGGATGAAGAAGCCCTGAAAGTATTTTGCCAGGACAAGCTGGCGCGATTTAAAATTCCGAAGAAAGTCATTTTCGCAGAAGGATTACCTTACTCAGCCTATGGCAAAGTAGAAAAAACCAAGCTGAAGGAGAGCTACCTGGATTAACCAGTGAGAATTGGAGGACGTATGACCATCCCAACCATGGAAGGAATTACTGCAGAGACAATCACCACCGACCGGCTGACCACCCGGGTCTTATTTTCCGGCAGTGAGGGCGGTACCCCGGTGCTCTTCCTGCATGGGAACACCTCTTCGGCTACCTGGTGGGAAGAGACCATGGCCGCCTTGCCAGAGGGGTTTTGGGGCATTGCCCCAGACCAGCGCGGCTTCGGGGACGCTGACATGGAAAAAAAGATCGACGCCACCCGCGGGATGGGGGACCTGGCAGACGATGCAGCTGCATTGCTCGACCACCTCGGGATTGATAAAGCCCACCTGGCGGGCAACTCGCTGGGCGGGATGGTGGTCTGGGAGCTGATGAAACTGTATCCGGATCGGATTCAGACCGTCACCCAGGTCGATCCCGGTTCACCCTACGGCTTTGGTGCCACCCGGGATGACGAAGGCACCCCCACCACACCGGATTTTGCCGGTTCAGGCGGAGGACTAGCCAACCCGGAGCTCATCAAACGCCTGCAAGAGGGCGACCGCACAACCGAAAGCCAGTTCTCGCCGCTGTCTGCACTGCGCATGCTGTTGGTCAAACCGCCTTTCATTCCCCCCCGAGAAGAGGAACTCCTTTCTTCCATGCTGGCGACCCACATCGGGCCGCAGGATGTGCCGGGAGACACCGAACAAACCCCCAACTGGCCGTTCGTTGCTCCGGGGAATTGGGGCGCATCGAATGCCACCTCTCCCAAATACCAGGAGAATATCGACCAGATCATCAACATGCAGCCCAAGGTACCTGTATTGTGGGTGCGGGGCAGCCATGACCTGGTGGTATCCGATACCGCCGCCTCCGACCCCGGCTTTTTAGGACGCATGGGACTGCTGCCCGGCTGGCCCGGAGAAGAAGCGTACCCGCCCCAGCCCATGGTCGGCCAGACACGGGCCTTACTTGAGAAATATGCCGCTGCAGGGGGCAGCTATCAGGAAATCGTTATCGAAGATGCCGGACATGTGCCGTTTTTAGAAAAACCGGAAGAGTTCAATCTAGCCTTTCACCAGCATTTAATGAGAGAATAAAGGAGGAAAATGGAAAAAATTCAACAGTCAATTTCCAAGCTTGAACCCAAACCAACCGTATTAAGGAGAAAAAGATGAAAAAGTCCCTTAAAGTTTTGTTGTTTGTCCTGGCGATCTCCGTGCTCGTGCTGTCCGCCTGCGGAGGCGGGAATCAGCCAGCCGCGGAAGAGCCAGCCGCCGAAGAACCGGCAGCTGAAGAACCGGCAGCGGAAGAACCTGCCGCCGAAGAGCCTGCCGCAGAGGAACCCGCGGAAGAAGAGCCCGCCGAAGAAGAACCAATGGAAGAGATGGGCGAACCGCTCAAGATCGGTGTCATGAGCGATCTTACCGGAGGCCTGGCACTCTTTGGAAATGAAATGTGGCAGGGATTGCAGTTAGGCTTTGAATATGCCACCGACGGCACCATGGTTGCTGGAAATCGACCGATCGAATTGATCATCAAAGATGATACCAGCGACGTGGATGCAGGTACAGCTGCCGCCCGTGAACTCATCGAATCGGATGGTGTCGAAATCCTGATCGGAAATACCAGTTCCGCAGTTGCCCTCCAGGTGCAGCAGATTGCAGACGAGAATGAGGTCGTTTATTTTGCTGCTCCCGCGGCTTCCCCGGATATCACCGGAGCGAACTGGAATCCACACACCTTCCGTGTTTGCCGCAATGCGGCACAAGACCCGCTGACAGTTGCCCAGTGGGCACTGGAGAATGTGGGCAATCAATACCTGATCTTGGCTGAGGATTATGCTTTCGGCCAGGCAACGGCCACAGGATTCGAACTCACCTTCTCAGCTTTGGGTGCTGAATTCCTGGATGAGACCATCTTTGCCCCCAGCGATACTACCGACTTCACTCCTTACATCCAGCAAATCCTTGCTGCTGAACCGGATGGTCTGATCTTAATTTGGGCCACGAATACCTCTGCTCAAATTCTTTTCGATCAGCTCACCAGCCAGGGTGTGACGGGGAATATCCCCTTCATCACCGGGTTCTCCTCCAACGATCTCACCCGCCTGCTGGATCAAGGAAATGTCGGATCCGTCGGCCTGATCGTCTATCACTACACCCTTCCTGACACTGCAGCCAACGACTGGATGACGGATCGCTATAACGAAGAATATGATGGACCTCCAGACCTCTTCAGTGAATGCGGGTTCGCCACTGCACAGGCTGTGGTAGAAGCACTCAACGCAACAGGCGGTGAAACCGCTTCCGCAGATCTGATCGCAGCGCTGGAAGGGCTGGCTTTTGATGGACCAAAAGGCACCTACACCATTCGCCCCGCGGACCATCAGGCATTGGCACCGATGTACGTTGTAGAATTGGCCAATGTAGATGATCCAGCCGATGCCTTCTTCAACCTGGTATCAGAGGTATCCGCTGAAGCCACCGCACCCTGGTGTGTTGCTCCAAACTGCGAATAACAGATAGATCATGACCATGAGGAGATCGCTCCTCATGGTCAGCAGTTCAAAAACGTATTTATGAATCACCCTGGCTCTGGTCTCCCAAATAGAACGGGAGACCAGAGCAGAAATTGGGTTATCCGAATGATGAGCGAACAACCAAAAGAAGTGTTGTTGGAAACGAAGAACCTGTCGAAGTTTTTTGGGGGATTACGGGCTGTAGATGATGTTACATTGCAAATTACCAAGGGTGGGCTCCAATCCCTGATTGGGCCAAATGGTGCAGGGAAAACCACCTACCTAAATTTAATCTCCGGTGTGTACGAACCTACTGCGGGTAAAATTTACTATCGAGGAGAAGACATCACCGACCTCCCCTCCCATCGCAGAGCGCATATCGGTATCGGGCGTTCTTATCAGATCACCAATATATTTCCAACGCTAACCGTTTTGGAAAACATCCGTCTCGCAGCCCAGGCACTTGGCAAAGACAACTACAAGCTCCTGACAAACCATACAAAATTCCCACTCTATACCGAAAAAGCCATGCAAACGCTGGAAATTATTGGCCTGGAGGATCGCGCCGGGTCACTCGCCTCTGCCCTCAACCACGGCGATAAAAGACGATTGGAAATCGGAATGCTCCTGGCGCAGGAATTAGATTTACTCCTTCTGGATGAACCTACCGCTGGATTGGGGACTGATCAGGTTCCTGAATTTATGGAAATTATCAAGTCAATTGCCCTGGAACCAACCAAAACCGTCATCTTGGTGGAACACAATATGAATGTGGTGATGAATTTATCCGACAGAATCATTGTGATGCACCAAGGGAAAATGTTAGCAGAAGGCACACCTGAAGAGATAGCCGCTAATGAAATTGTACAGGAGGCTTATCTTGGCGGTCTTTATGAAGATTTCACCTCCAATGGGACATCAGGAGGAACTCATGGCTGATCTGCTAACGGTAAAAAATATCCACACGTATATCGGACAGTTCCTGATATTAGAGGATGTGTCTTTTTCTGTTCCAAAGGGAAGCATTACCGTCCTTTTAGGAAGAAACGGTGCTGGGAAAACCACCTGCCTGCGCAGTATTATCGGCCAACTCCAGCCAGTTGAAGGTGAAATCCTACTCGAAGGAGAAAACCTGATCGGAAAACCGGCATATAACATTTCCAGCAAAGGAATCGGTTACGTTCCGGAAAACCGGGCAATCTTCAATGGGTTAACCGTTGAAGAGAACTTGATGGTTTCTGAAAGGGAAAAGGGACAGATGGCGAACCGCATCGATCTGATACTTGATCTTTTCCCGGATTTAAAGAAATTATTCAAGTGGAATGCTGGTCAACTATCAGGAGGGCAGCAGCAGATGCTTGCGATTGCCCGCGCCCTGGTTCCCGAGAATCAGCTGTTATTGATCGACGAGCCCAGTGAAGGGCTGGCACCTATATTAATCGAACAAATCATGGAAGTCATCCGCCAGTTGAGCGCTGAAACGACCGTGCTCCTGGTTGAACAGAACTTCCGAGTCGCCAGTACCCTATCCGATTATTTTGTCATCATCGAAAACGGCCAATCCGTACTCAATGGGGAGATGAATGATCTGGTCGATAGCCCTGAAATGATCAACCGCTACCTTGGGGCCGCCTGAGGAGGAACAAAATGAATGCAGAGAGCACATCAATTCTAAGATCATCATCTTTCCGACAATCTCTGATCTTCTCTATCCTTGTGGTTGTCGGGCTGATCATTGTCAATATCCTGCTGTTTAACGCCGGACAAGTGAGCATTGTGCTCCTTTCTGGGTTATATCAGGGAATGCTGTTCTTCCTGGTAGCCGCCGGTTTGTCAATCGTATTCGGTTTATTGGATGTCCTTAATCTCGCCCAGGGATCATTTTTCATGCTGGGTGCCTACATCGGCTTTTACGTGTACGGCGCCCTTCCAGAGATGACCTCAATCGGTCTGCGTTTTATTCTCGCGCTTGTTTCTGCGGCGTTGGGGGGATTGATCCTGGGGGCAGTTATGGAACGCTGGTTGATTCGCCCGCTTTACAGCAGGCCTGTGTTCCAGATTGTCCTGACACTCGGTGTAGGAACGGCATTCACAGAAGTGATCCGGGCGATTTACGGCCCGGCGGGACTGATCCCGATTCAACCGCCTGCAGCCCTGGATACCACCTTTCCCATCATGGGCGCCCAGTTCGAAACCTACCGGGTATTTATCATCTTGGTTGGGGCGAGCGTGATGATCACCATCATGCTGCTCCTCCAGCGAACCCGTCTGGGAATCATCATCCGGGCAGGTGTTGAAGACAGCGAGATGGTGGAAGCATTAGGAATCAATATCCGGCGAATCTTCACCTGGGTGTTTGGCTTAGGATGCGCTGTTGCCGCCTTAGGTGGAATCACAGCCGCGCCCTATATCGGCGCTCATCCTGCGATGGGGGACCAATTTCTTCTCAGTGCGGTCATCGTTGTGGTGCTTGGTGGGATGAGCAGTTTTGAAGGCACCATCATCGCCAGCATCTTGATCGGGATTACAAGGGCAACTGTAGAACAAATTTCACTCCAGTTTTTTAATACCCCTGTCCTTGCAAGTATCTCGATCTTGCTGATTATGATTATCGTGCTGTTAGTGAAGCCAAGCGGCCTATTTGGGAGGGAAGCATGACTCGCACCAAAACATCTCCGAATAATAATCTCCTCTTGGCTGGAATATTCGCCCTTTTCATCCTCATCCCTATAATCTTCGCCGCTGCAACGGGGCAACCTGAAGCTGGGTTGTCTGGATTCCAGTCAATGAAAAGTGCCGTCTCGGACGTGTTTTGCGTCAAAGGCTATTCACCGGTCATCCCGATATTTTTCACGGAATTGGTGCTCGTCACTGCTGGACTGATGATGATTGGTGCGCGGAAGTCAAAACCCGAAGCGTTGAATGCATTGGTCAAAGACGGCAGGCTGCTGCTTGTTTTGATGCTGTTAGTGATCGTGCCTTTTCTCATTGCCTGGCAAACTGAGTCCTCGGTATGCCTGCGCGGGAAATCTTTCTTCTGGCAGTCCATTTTTATTGAAGTGTTCATTTTGGCCGCTCTGGCCATGAGCTACAACCTGATGTTTGGCTTCACCGGCGTGATTTCATTCGGACACGCGGCTTTCTTTGGTATCGGCGCTTACGGCGTTGGTCTGCTTATGCACCATCTGGAATGGCCGTTAGGCATATCCATTTTGGCGACCCTGCTTGTGAGCGTGGTCATGGGGCTTTTTGTGAGTGTGATTGGCATCAGGATCCGCGGGTTGTATTTTGCCATCTTTACCCTGGCTTTTGCGGAGATTTTCTTCATCCTCTCACAGAACCGCATCATGACCGACATCACTGGGGCGGAAGATGGATTCACCTTTTCAGTACCCGATTGGATTAATGCGACCCAGAACCGGCTGACCTTCTACTACCTCGCCCTGTTTTATTTACTTTTCGCGTACTGGCTGATCCGCAGGCTGGTTAATTCTCCCACCGGGCGGGTGATGGGCGGCCTGAGGGACAATGAAGACCGCGCCCTGATGTTAGGGTACAACACTTTTTGGTTCAAAACTTTGTCGATCGTGATCGCCAGTATGCTGGCATCCGGTTCAGGCATCCTGCGCGCCTTGTTGAACAAGGGTGCCAGCCCCAACGTGCTGGGGATCAATTTCACCATGGACCCCCTGCTCATGACCTTGATCGGCGGTGCCGGCACATACAACGGCCCCGTGATTGGGGCGTTTGCCCTGCGGCTCACCGAACAGCTCCTCCGGGATGCCATATTAACCCTGGGTCCTGTAGAAATCAACATCGGGGAACGTTGGGCGCTGATCTTAGGCGGTTTGTTCATCCTCAGTGTGATGGTCTTCCCCGCCGGCATTGTGGGCACATGGAATTTAAGATCCAGGGGATTCCGCCAGGGCTGGCAAAGACTGCTGGATCGACTCAAACCTGGAAAATCAGAGTGATCGCTCTATCTCAAGGCAAACTGCTCAAGATATATCTTGAGCAGTTTTTTTCTGAACTGTCACCGATGTAACACCACAGCCAACATCCATCCCCCTAAAGCCCCTAAAAGCACCCCTACTGGGGTCCAATAGACCATTTGCTCCAACTGGTAAAAAGAAAAATCCAAAAAACCGTGCCCATGCAGACCAGCTTTAATCAAAACCAGGATCAAGGCAGACAGCGTCATCAGCAATCCGGCACTCCCGCCAGCAAGCGCTTTCTGCCAGCGTAGATCGAAGCGCTTGATTCTCAGCCAACCGCGCTGATAGCTCCAACCTGCCAGCCAGATCCCCCAGGCGGCAGACACGAAACGCAAACCCGTCAGTGTTGTATCTTCGATCGGGATCCAGAATAATGTAAGCGCCCCTGCGAGAAGCCCCCACCAGCGCAGCCAGAGCGGGAGCTTCCTAAAGTTTGCCACGTTTCAGCCGTTCGGCGGCATCTTCTGTGACCGGGATCAGCACCCGGATATGGGTCCCTTTGCCCACCTCTGAGGAGAGGTGGAACAGCCCGTTGACCAATTCGGTGCGCTCGCGCATATTGACCATTCCCAGGCTGCCGCGTTTTTCATATCCCAGGTCAACTTCCCCCACATTGAAACCGACACCGTTATCCTCAACCTCCAGCAAGACCACCTCCGGCTGGACTTTTTTCAGGCGCACCCAGATGGTTTTCGCTTCCGCGTGCTTGCGGGCATTATTAACCGCTTCCTCGGCGATATAGAAGGCCACTCCCTGCTTGCTGGGTTCCAATTCCTCAATCGCTTCCTCATCGGCTTCCACAACCACCTGCTGATCGTACGTCTCGAAAGTTTTATCGGCCATCGACCTGAAGGCGGCCACCAACCCCCCGGTTTCCAGCACAAGCGGGCGCAGGGTAAAAAGCATATGCCGGATTTCCTTGGTGGTGCGCCGTGCCAGCTCTTCCACTTTATACAGCTCTTCACCAGCCGTCTGAACATTGCGGTCGATCAACCTGCGGGCAAAATTGACCCGCATGGCAATCGCCGCCACAGATTGCGTGGGGCCGTCATGCAGGTCTCTCGCCAGCTGTTTGCGCGCTTCCTCCTGGATCTCCATCATGCGTTCTTTTTCTTGTTCCAGGTCCTGGTACAGTTCCGCGTTCTGCAAGGCGACCAGGGCCTGCCGGCCGATGATCTCCATGATTTCTTTGCGCTGGTCGTTAAAGAAACCGGCTTGAGGATGCCCGAAAACCAGCACACCGAACATATCTTGCAGCGTGCGCAAAGGGTGACAATATACCACCTGGCAGTTGCGGATGGCAATCAACCGGTTAAGCTCAGGATCATTTTCCGGCTCGACATACACCCTGGGCTGACCGGAGCGCAAACACTTTGCCAGCACACCCTCCTGCGCCGGTAAAACAACTTTGTGGTCTGAAGGAGTCAGCCGGCGGCCAGAGCCAACAAATAGCTCATCGTCAGAGAACAACAGTAGCGCACTTACCAGGAGGTTTTGTGCCCCTTTTTCTGTCAGCACATCTGCCGTCATGTCCAAGGTCATATCCAACACTTTCTGGTAATTGAGCGTTGCGGTCATCGTGGAGGTAATTTGGTACAGGGCTTTGAACCGTTCGCGCTCAGCGCGCTCGGCCTGTTCTTTTTCTGCCAGAGCCAAACTTTGCTTGCGGCGGTAAAAAAACATCACCATCTGAGAGATCAATCCCAGCAGCACGCCGCCCAACAGCATACCGATCGCCGGCCTGGTCATCACGGCTAGTGCTTCCGCGTTTCCTAACTGGAGGGTGATAATAATCCCCTCCAGCAAAATCATCGCAATCGCCGTAAAAAATCCTCCCTGAAAACCAAAATAAAATGCCCCAGTAAGGATCGGGAAAAGGCCAAACCAGATAAATGGCTGGTTGTTCAC
>JABAHR010014562.1_pt1 | contig 20359 bp, 12 predicted proteins | sample 7062101 | NCBI WGS metagenome assembly JABAHR01 (sample SAMN14534553, study PRJNA622989) | marine sediment metagenome | biome: marine biome [ENVO:00000428]; feature: marine pelagic biome [ENVO:01000023]; material: deep marine sediment [ENVO:00002113] | place: India: Gulf of Kutch | collected... | reverse complement strand
GAGCGTTCACAAATCTACGTATGTGAGCGTTCACAAGATTCACAGACCCGATTCGGGAGGGACAAAATGCGTAGAATTTCGACAAGGCTTGCGATGGGTGTTTCGGCGCTGGCGATGGCCGTTCCGGCTGTTGCCCAGGATGGTGAATCCGTGGCGGAGGCCGGTGCGGATGTCGCCGAGAGCAGGACCGATACCAGGGATGCGATCGTCGTCACCGCGGACCGGCGCGAGCAGGACCTGCAGGACTATGCCGGCACCGCGGCAACCTTTTCAGGCGACGACCTGCGCGCCCGCGGGATCCAGGACATCACCGATTTCAACGACGAGCTTCCCGGCCTGACGGTCGCCAACAATGGCGGCAATGTGGAGATCTGGATTCGCGGCGTCGGCTCGTCGAACAATACCGAGCTGGGCGATCCCGCAGCTGCCTTCCACTACGATGGCGTCTACGTGCCGCGCCCGGCGGGGATCGGGTCAGCATTCTTCGATATCGAACGGGTCGAGGTGAACGTCGGCCCGCAGGGCACGCTGCGCGGACGAAACGCAATGGCCGGATCGGTCAATGCGATTGCCTGGCGTCCGGGCCTCGGCATCTGGGATGCCGAGCTGGAGGTCGGCTACGGCAACTACGACCATGCTGAACTGCGCGGCATGGTCAACGTGCCGATTGGCGACAATGCGGCCTTCCGCGTTGCCGGCATGTTTCTCAAGCACGACAGCTACTACAACAACGTCGGCCCCATCCAGAACATCGATGTGGCCGAGGCCGAGGACAACAAGGCCATTCGCGCGCAGCTCTTGTGGGAGCCGAGCGATCGGCTCTCCATCCTGCTTGCCGGCGACTACATCCATGAAGAGGGCACCGGCTACACCGGCACGAACTACGCCAACCCGTTGGGCAATGGCATTGATCCCAGGGACATTGAGGATCCGCGTGACGTGATCGCCAACGCCTTCACGCCCATTCTCGATAACAAGCACTGGGGTTTGCGCGCGACGGTCTCTTACGAGGCGGAACCCTTCACCATCGAATTCACCAGCAGCTATCGCGACCTGGTTGCCGATTATGACGCGACCACGCCGCTGACGCCCTATTATCCGGGCGTGATGGACAACCTGGCGATGCGCGAAGACGTGTTGGCGGCGCCCCTTCCTGATGGCAGCCAGCCGTTGGTTGACCCGGAGATTGTCCTTAACGAAGTGTTCGATAACTGGTCCCGTTTCCAGTCGATCACCGACTCCGAGAGCTACTATAACGAGCTGCGCATCTTCAATTCCGATGGCCCGGTCATCTGGTCGCTCGGCGGCATGTACTTCAGGGAGGATCAGCGCGCGTTTCTTGGCTCGACCGGCGACCGTGGCCTGTTCTTCCAGGGTGTCGAGTTCGTCATGCCCAACGTGGATGCGGAAAGCTGGGCCATCTATGGCGATGCCACCTGGGAAGTCAGCGACAGGTTCCGCGTAACCGCCGGCATCCGCTACACCGATGACCAGAAGAGCCGCCAGGGTGTGGCGGTACGCTATGGCCTGGCACTGGGTGGCGGCAGTTTCGAATGCTGCGGCGGCGCACGTTACGGCACGGAAGGCTTTGAGTTTGCCGCTTTCGATCGCACTTTGTTCAACGGCGATATCGACGGCGACGGCGCGATAACGACCCAGGAGATCTTTGACTTCTGGTTGAACGGCGTCGCGCAGTTCGGGCTGCGCGATAATGTCGACGACATCCTGCTGAATGGCCCGAAGGGCTTCTATCTGGATGGCACCACGCCGTGCATCGATACGGTAACCGGGGACTTCTGGTCCTGTACCGGCTTCACCAACGATGACAATTGGTTCGGAAGCGGCCTTCCCGGTAACGCCGATCCGATCAGGTTTACCTATGCGGTGCCGTTCGAGGGACAGATCTTCGAGCAGGACGGCCGTATTGCTGACGGCTTCGTGGATTGGCGCCTTCGCTTCGAGTACGATCTGACGCCGGAGAACATGGTCTACGCTCTGGTGGCAAGCGGCCACAAGTCCGGGACCTTCAACGATAACCTCGGCAGCAACGGCTTCGTTCCGACGACCGATACCGAGAATGTCATCCTTTACGAACTCGGCACGAAGAACGAGTTCTGGATCGGCGATGTCAGGGCGCGACTGAACGGTTCTGCTTTCTACAACGACTACAAGGACCAGGCCTTCAGCGCATTGGTCGCAGTCGACACCATCGTCGACTTCGAGACGGAGCTGGGCAATACGGTTCCGCTGCCGGAAGGCACATCGGGGCAGCTGGTTGTTGGCTACAACTTCAACGCTGCTGATTCCGAGATCTACGGCATCAACATCGAGGGCGGTCTGCAGCTGCCGGCTGGCTTGAACTGGGACTTCAACGCTCTCTGGCTTGAAGCGAAGATCAAGGATTCGATCGACATCCCGGACTTCCGCTATCAGTCGGATGTCGACGCCGAGAACGCCGTGTTCCGGCCGATTACCGGCAACCGCCTGCCACGCACGCCGCGCTGGCAGCTGAACACTTCGCTCTCGCAGTCTTTCGATGTGCCCTCGGGTTCGTTCGACTGGGTTGTCTCGGCGGGATTCCGTTCCTCGACCTTCCAGACGATCTTCAACTCCATCGACTTCAATCCCAGTGACGACGCCGAGGAGCGACTGAACGACGTCGTGCAGGGTTACTGGACCTTCGACCTCGGCGCCGGCTACACCCACGGCGAGGACGGCCGGTTGCGGTTCGAGGTCTATGTCAACAACGTGACCAACCAGCAGCGCGAGGCCGCGATCATCATCACGCAGTTCGACAATACGCGCTTCTTCACCCGTCCGCGTACCTTCGGCGCACGCGCACGGCTGCGCTTCTGAGCTCGGGCGATGGCGGCCGGGACACCCTCCCGGTCGCCGCCCTAGGCGAGCAGGATCGGGTGCCTAGCGATGATCAATTCCACCCTTATTGCGGCTGCCGTCATGGCAGGTTCCTCCGCAGTGGGCGATGCGGCCAACTCCTCCCACATAGAGCCGCATCGCCCACCCCCAGGATATGAGCTGGTCTTCGCGGACGAGTTCGAGGGCAGCGTCCCGGACCCCGAGAATTGGCGCTACGACACCCACCGCAATGGTGAGGGCTGGTACAATAACGAGCTGCAATATTACGCGGCCGACCGCCCGGAGAATGCCCGGATCGAGAACGGGGTACTGGTAATCGAGGCGCGCGCCGAGGACCTGTCCGGAGCCAGTCTCGCGGACTTCGGCGGGCAGGACTACACCTCCGCCCGGCTAATTTCGCGCGGTGAGGGCTGGACCTTCGGCTTCTACGAGGTACGCGCCAAGCTGCCATGCCAGCGCGGAACCTGGCCGGCCATCTGGATGCTGCCGGCCGATCCCGAGGTGGAATGGCCGCATGGCGGCGAGATCGATATCATGGAACATGTCGGCTTCGATCCGGGGATGATCCACCACTCGGTCCACACCCAGGCCTTCAATTTCCAGCGCGGCACGCAGCGCACCTCCAGCCACCAGCTGGAAACCGCTTGCGAGCAGTTCCATCGCTACCAGTTGCTGTGGACGGAAGGGATGATGGTGTTTGCGGTGGACGATGCTCCGCGCTTCCTGTTTCGCAAGCAGAGGTCCGGCCGTTCGCGCTGGCCCTTCGATGCGCCCATGCAGATGCTGCTCAACCTTGCAATCGGCGGCGATTGGGGCGGGCAGCGCGGAGTCGACGACGCGGCCTTGCCGGCCCGTTTCGAGATCGACCACGTACGGGTCTACCAGTTGCCGGAGGACGGGGAATGAAGAAGCTTGCAGGATCGCTGCTCGGCGCGTGCCTGATCCTTTCGCTCACGGCGGGTTGTACCGGCAGCGACGAGGCCGCCGTGCAATATGACTGGAGCGGGCAGCAGCACGATGCGCGCATCGCCGAACTGCTGTCGCAGATGTCGGTGGAGAGCAAGGTCGCCCAGCTGATCATGCCGGACATCTCCACCCTGACGCCGGAGGATGTCCGCCAGTACCGCTTCGGTTCGATCCTCNNTCAACAAGATCACGCCCGAGGAGGTTCGCGAGTATCACCTCGGTTCGGTTCTGAACGGCGGCGGCGGCTGGCCGGGAAGGGACAAGTACGCCACGCCCGAGGACTGGCTGGCGCTGGCCGATGCCTACTGGGAGGCGTCCATGGCGCCCATGCCAGAGAGCGAACCGGTCATTCCCCTGCTGTGGGCGACCGATGCCGTGCACGGCCATTCCAACATTCCGGGCGCGACCATCTTCCCGCACAACATCGGCCTTGGCGCCACCCGCAATGCGCAGCTGATGCGGCGCATCGGCGAGGCAACGGCCGCCGAGATCGCGGTGACCGGGATCGACTGGACCTTTGCCCCGACGCTCGCGGTTACCACGGACCCGCGCTGGGGCCGTACCTACGAGAGTTTTTCAGAGGATCCGCAGCTGGTTTCCGAGCTCGGCGAAGCGATCATTCTCGGCCTTCAGGGAGAGCCTGGAGACGACACCTTCCTCGACCAGCATCATGTGCTGGCCACGGCCAAGCATTTCTTCGGCGATGGCGGCACCGGCGGGCTTGATCGCGGTGACACGCGCGGCGATCTGGCGGCGCTGCAGCAGCTCCATGCCGCGCCCTACATTCCCGCATTCGATGCGGGCGTGCAGTCGGTGATGGCCAGCTTTTCCTCCGTCAACGGAGTGAAGATGCATGGCAATGGCGACCTGCTCACCGGCTACTTGCGCGCGGGGCTTGGCTTTGGTGGCCTGGTGGTTGGGGACTGGAACGGCCATGGCGAGCTTGCCGTGTGCAGCAATGACGATTGCCCCGAAGCGCTGCTCGCCGGGCTCGACATCTACATGGTGCCGGAGGACTGGCGCGGCCTTTACAACAACCTGCTGGCGCAGGTTCGCGACGGCACCATACCCATGCAGCGGCTCGACGAGGCGGTCGCGCGCATCCTGCGCGTAAAGCTCGAATACGAATTGTTCGACAAGCCACGGCCTTCTGCTCGCGCGCTGGCGGGCCGGTGGGACATGCTCGGTTCCGCGGAGCATCGCGCCATCGCGCGGCAGGCCGTAGAGGAATCGCTGGTGTTGCTCAGGAACGATGGCGTGCTGCCGATTGCCGCTACAGCCAATGTGCTGGTGGCGGGCCCGGGGGCAAACAGCATCGCCATGCAAGCGGGCGGCTGGTCGATCTCCTGGCAGGGCGGCGGCGAACTTGAAAACGCCGACTTCGCCGGCGCAACTTCGATCTTCGCCGGTTTGCAGGAAGCAATCGAAGCTGGTGGCGGGACTTTCACCCTGTCTCCCGATGGCGATTGGGCATCGCGCCCCGATCTTGCCATCGTCGTCTTTGGCGAGCAGCCCTATGCCGAATTTGTCGGCGATCGTGAGGACCTTATCCTGCGCGACGAGAGCGGCCTCGAGCTCCTGCGCCGCTTCGATGATGCGGATATTCCGGCAGTTGCCGTCTTCCTTTCCGGCCGCCCCATGTGGGTGAATCGCGAGCTGGCGCTGGCCGATGCTTTCGTGGCCGCTTGGCTGCCGGGGAGCGAGGGGCAGGGCGTTGCCGATGTGCTGGTGGGCGATGCGCTGGGCAATCCCCGTGCCGATTTCAGCGGCCGCCTGCCGTTTGCCTGGCCTGGCCAATGTGCCCCGGGCGGGGGCGAGCTGTTCACTTTTGGGCAGGGCTGGTCCTATGCCGATGCTCCCCCGGCGCGCGTGTTCGCCGAGGATTGCAGCTTGCTGGAAGCCGGTAGGGAAGGACAGTTGCAGATCTTCGATCGCGGCCTCGATGCCGAAGTTGCAGCGAGCGCTGGAGGAGTAGGGCTACCCAACCTCACCGGCGCGGCACCCGGCCTTCGCGTGACCGCCTTCGACTATCTGGCGCAGGAGGATGCACGGCGCTTCGAATGGATCGGCGATGCCACGCTGCGGATTGCGCTGCCCGAGAGCTATCGCACCGATCCTTCAGGATCGCTGGTGCTGACCTATTCGCTCGATGCCGTACCCACGATGCCCGTCTGGCTGGGCGGGGAGGCAGGGCTCGACGTCGCTTCCACCTTCGTGCTTGGCGCCGGCAAGGGCTGGCGCACCGCGCGGATACCGCTGGCCTGCCTTGGCGAGGATGCCATTGGCGAGCTGACCCTGCAGGCCTCCCGTGGTTTCGCCTTCAACGTGGCTGAAATCGGCATTTCTCCTGAGAGCTTTCCGAACGGCTGTGAAGGCCCGTTCTGAGGAACGGCACCTCCACTGACGCAGCCCGGGCGCTTACCCGACTACGCCTGCTGCTCAAATGCCCTCCTGCGGGTAATCCGGCAGACAATCCTCAAGGCCGATATGTCGGCGCACCACGGTGATACCCCATCCTGCTTGTTTGCGCGCGCGCATCGTGTGTAAACGATATCATTGGCCGGGCGATAAAACCGCTGCTGAACGATGAGGCAATCCGCCGGCGACCAGGCATTGAGGAACTCGAGGAGCAGGTAATGGGCGTTCTGCGTCATGCAGCGTTGTTGGCGGCAGGGATGGTCACTGCGACCCAGCCCGTTGCGGCGCAGGATGGACGGTGGCTGGGGCTGGACTTGCCACAGTTCGACATTGCGGCTCCCGCAGCGCTCTATCAGAATGCGGACCTGCCGCATTTGTCGATCGAGCCGGCTGAGGACCGGCCCGGTTCCCGCGGCATTAGCGGTGCTGAGTTGATGCAGACCGTGCACGAGATCGTAGCGATCTCCGAAAGCTCGCGGCTTTCCGGAGCCCCCCTATGGGGACGCATGTCAGGCCGGGAAGGCGAGAGGGAAGTCGTTCGTTACATGGTCGAGGCGTTCGAAGCAGCAGGCCTGCACAACGTGCACACCGAGCGCTATCCCATTCCGCCGCAATGGCGCCCGCTGGATTGGTCCGTGACGCTTGAAGCCAGTGACGAATATGGCGAGGGAACAACGGACTTCGTGCTGCAATCGGCCTTTCCTTCGCAAGTCGATCGCGACGAGGGCGGTTCCGTGGCGTTGACGGGAGAGGCCGTCTTCATCGGTCTTGGCAGCGCAGCCGATATCCGGGGGAGGGACCTCAACGACAAGATCGCCGTGTTTCGCTATTTCCCCACCGTCGGCGCCACCCATACGGCGCGCGGGGTGATCCAGCGAGCAGCCGAGGCCGGCGCCGTGGCGACAATCGCAATCTACAACCTGCCGGTGGATGTGATCACGGAGATGGGCTTTACCGGTCCAATCCCGATCCCCAATTTCACCGTCACCGACAGCGAGGGCCGCTTTATCGAGCAAGTCATTGCGCGCGCGCCGGAGGGCAGCCCGCTGGAGATCTCGATCTACCTGACCACAGCGGTCGATGATGGTCTTTACAGCGAGAACGTCATTGGGGAGCTTCCGGGCCGGACGGATGAGCGCGTCGGTGTGCTGGCACATCACGATGCCTATTTCTGGGGTGCGAATGACAACGCCAGCGGGATGGCGATGATGCTCGGTATTGCACGGCACCTGGCGGCGCGACCCACGCAGCCCCGACGCACACATGTCTTCATTGCCACCGGCGGGCACCACGCCCGCTTTGCCGGGCAGCGCGATTTCCTCGTCCGCCATGCCGATGAACTCGAGGGCACGGTGCTGACCCTCAACGCCGAGCACCCGGCCGCCGTCGACACGACTGTGTGGCAAAATCTCGAAGGCGGCTTCGACTTCGGCAATTCGTCGGGTGTCCACGCTACCAATAGCACCGCCATCAACATCTTCGGGATACAGCCGTTCAACCAGGCGCTGTTCGACAGCATCAGCGCGGGCATCGCCCGCTACGGCATGCCGGTCGAATCCGATTACTGGCGCGCGGTTGGTGGGGATACAGGCCTGTTCGGAATGCGCGGCTACCTGTCGGCGGGCCTGACCAATGTCGGCGAATGGTATCATACGACGGCAGACATCGCCGCGTCCGTGTCCGAGCCCGGCTTGGAGCGGGCGACGCGGCTCTACATCGACGTGCTCGACGATGTCGAAGGGCTGGATGCGGACGCGCTGGAATGATCCGTGAAACTATCGGCATGCGACCTGTGGACCGGACTTGGATTGAACAGTCACGCCTGAGAAGGAGGCGGAAAACGTGGCGATGAGAAGCTCATTCCGGTTTGCTGCGATTGTCCTCGCCGCATGGGTATCGGGCGGTGCGCTGGCGCAGGATGGCGGCCCCGCCACGCGCGATGACGTGACGGCCAGGGAGCTTGTCGTGGAGCGCCCGACGCTGATTGCGCTCGGTTTCGAATGGTATGTGGGTGGCGATGACGACGGGGATGCCACGGTTACGGTAAGCTATCGCGCGGCGGGAACTGCAGGCTGGCGAGAGGCCCAGCCGCTGCTGCGTATCAACCGCGAGGACCGTTCGGCAAGCTATGGCCCCACGGCCGAGTGGCAGGACCGGCCCAACCTGTTTGCGGGAAGTATCTTCGACCTCGAACCGGAGACTGCATACGAGATTCGTCTCGTCATGGCGGATCCCGATGGCGCGCGGGGCGAGGTCGAACGAATCGTTGCCGCGAGTACAAGGGCAGAGACGCGACCGGCACCGGATGGGCGCGTCTTCCATGTCTATCCGCCCGATCACCAGGGACCAGTTGAAGATCCGGCCTTTATCGGGCTGCTGGCTGCCTATTACGACGGTCCTGCGATCACTGCGGATCATTACAACGTCTATCCGCCGCGCGTTCGCGCCGGAGACACGATCCTGGTCCATGGCGGGGTCTACCGGGACAACTGGCATAACTATGTCTCGCCCTCTGTAGCGCTGCCTCCCGGTGGCGAGTGGCCTGCCAATCCGACCTGTTGCGGGGCGACCTTCCACGGCACCTACATACTGACCGCGGACGGCACGGCGGAGCGGCCCATTGCCATCATTGCTGCGGGAGACGGGGAGGTCGTCTTCGACGGGGACGGCAACGATACACTGTTCAACCTCGTCGGCGGCGATCACCATTATTTCGAGGGAATCAGTTTCCGCAACACCAAGGTTGCGATCCAGGCCGGGTGGAAGGGCGTTGCCGGGTCGAGCGGGCTGACCGTGAGGCGCTCGCGTTTCGAGGATGTCGGGATCGGCATCCACACCGACTGGTCGGGCGCGCAGGACTTCACCGTCCTCGACAACGTGTTTATCGGTCGCAACGATCCCGGCCTGCTCTCGCCATTTGCAATCGGCTATGCCGGTGCCTCTAACGCCCGTTTCGTGGAGGAGGGGCTGACGGTCGAGGATACCGCGTTGCGTTCGGAATATGCGGTAAAAGTCTATGGCGCGGGCCATGTCGTCGCCCACAACAGGGTCGAGAACTTCCACGACGGGATCGACCATGCGACCTATGGCGTACCGGACGGCTGGCCCGATGTGCCGCGCGAGCGGTTGCCGGCAGCCAACGATTTTTACAACAACCTTATCTCCAACATGCATGACGACTGCATTGAGGTCGATGGCATGCTCTACAATGCCAGGGTTTTGCGTAATCTATGCGTCAATGCCGTGGGGTCGGCGATCAGTACGCAGGGGCCGGCCCTGTCCGGGCCGATCTACCTGGTGCGCAACATCGTCTACCACGCGCCGGGGCTGTTTGCCGGGATCAAGACCTTCGGGGCCTCGGGCCTGCGGGTCTACAACAACACGTTTGCGGTGGCGATCCGCGGGCGCGGCGCGTCCGACAATGCCGACTTCCGCAACAATTTGATCCTCGCCGAACTGCCGGACGAACCCGCCTACCGCTTCGTGCGCAGGGACGGTTCCCCCGCCTCGGACTTCAACGGCTTCATGGCCGGTAGCGATGCCGGTGCAGCCTTCGTCGCGCTTGCCGAAGGGGCAGGTCAGGGACGGGGCGGTAGTCCGCGCGATGGCGAGGCAACGTCCTTCTCTTCGCTGGCCGACTGGACCCGGGCGACTGGGCAGGACCGCAACAGCCGCATGGTCGATTACGGCGTCTTTGCCGCGCTTGCGGCACCGGGCGAGCGCATACGCCAGGTCTATGATCCGGCAACTCTCGACTTCAGGCTTTCAAGCGCTGGTGCAGCGGTCGATGCGGGAACCCCAGTTGCCAATGTCACCGATGGCTATGACGGCCGCGCGCCCGATCTTGGGGCGATCGAGCTTGGCGCTGCCCCGCCGGTATATGGTCCCCGGCCAGAGTCAGATTGACGCCTCCAAGACTTGCTCCTCCGAGCCGGACATCCGCCCCTAGTTACTACGTCCTGGCCGTGTGAAGTACTCTCATTCGGTGCTGCCGCAGAAGCGGTTACAGGACGAAGGCGACCACCTCGTAATCCTCCACTTGCGGCAAGTGGATTTCGATCCTGCTGCCCTCTTGCCCGAAGGCCATTTCGGTGCCCGCCTTGAGAAGTCGCACAGATCGCACAGGGCGTTCGTCGCCGGTATCGAGCGTGACGCGGAACGGGCCGACGGGATAGATTTCACGCAGGGCACCGCCGCGAAAATTCGGGTTGGTGTGATTGACAAGGTGCACCGCGTAGCCTGGCTCGGTCTCCCAGCCGAAGACTTCGAGCAGGCCCGAACCTTCGATCCGCACGGGCAGGTCGTCTCCTGTCAGCCAGCGTAGGGCTCCGGCCAGCAGATCGCCCAGGTCGCGTTCGCCGGTGCGCCAATATCCGCCGTCCACGTCCTCGGCGATGTAGACAAGGCGAGCATCTCCCAGTTCACGCACTGCAATTGTGGGGGTGTCGGTATGCTCCTGTTCGGCGAAGATGGATTCCACCGGATAAACGGCGTGTTGGGGAATATCGGTCAGCAGCACATCGCCGGCGACGGTCATCGGCATGCGCCAGGACGATCCGGCGATCCAGCTGGTATCGCGAAAGCGCGCGAGGATCGGATGGCTGCCCTCGATCCGCTGCATGGAAACGGCGCCTGGCATGCGGCGGGTGCCGTTGCTCCCGTCCGAGCCGAAGCCGTGCCGCTCGCCCGTCCGGCTTATGCCGAACAGATCGCCAAGGGCGAAATCATGGCGCGGGGCGCCGGTTTCATCGTAAATGCCCGTCTCGAACGTCGCCAATACCGATCCGCCCCGTGCCGCAAAGGCGCGGATCGCATCGGCCTGGGCGTCGCCCAGCACGGGGATATTGGGCAACACCAGCGCGTCATATTGCGCCAGGCCCTCCTCGGTCAGATCGCCATCGAGGATCACATCGAAGGGAATACGCTCCTCGTTGAGCACGCGGTAGATACCGTTGTAGGGATCGTCCTCTTCCGTGCCCGGAGGCGCCTCATAGAGCCGCGCGCTGGCCGGGGAGACCAGCAGAGCCAGCTTCGCCAGCGAGCGCCGGTTGTGGAAATGGGCATCGTTGGCAGCCTGCCATTGCAGCACCTCGCGGCCGGTTTCCTGCCAGCGGCGGTCCTCGTGAAAGCCCTGGTCGAAGCCGGGCCAGTGGTAGTGGATCGTTCCACCGGCGGCGAGCGTCTGGTGCAGGCGCGAGCGCACCTCATGCTCGTTGCCGCTGACTGTGCGCCAGCCGGTCGGGCTGAGCAGGGTCCAGGCAGCTGTCGAGACGACGGCTGGGCGCGGTTGCGATAGCGCCAGCGAAACGCGGGCCTGCTGGCTGGCATCCCAGCTGGGGGCGAAGGCACCGTGCCGTCCCTGCTGGTCGGCGAACATCCACAGCGCGCGCGGCAGCAGCGATTGCAGGTCAAGCTCGCTGCCCGCGACCCTGCCGCCGAGATTGCCGGAAAACACCGCGTCGCCGGGCCGGGAGCGGATCGTCTCGTCGAACAGGTCCCACAATTCCTCGGTCCGCCGCTGGTAGGCGATCCGGTATGTGTCGCTTCCGGGAGGAGCGATGGCGCGGCAGGTCTCGCAATGGCAGCGCGGGATGCCATTGCCCGGCCAGCCATTGGTAAAAATGCCGTCGAGCGCATAGCTGTCCATCACTTCGGCCATGACCTGGGGCAGGAAGTCGTCGAAATAGCTGGTCATCGGGCAGGTGCGGGCAAAGCCGGGACCGGAGGAGGGATCGTCCGGCGCGCCGCTGGAAAAGGAGGTGACCACCGGCAGCAGCCCGCCATCGGCGTCGCGGCGGAACCACTCGGGATGCCGCTCGACAAGGATCGTCTGTGCCATGTCGGGGCTCAGACGCCCCATGATGCGGATGCCGTTTTCCTTCGCGGCGCGCGCGCATTCGCCGACGATGTCATGGTCTNNCATGGTCTCCCAGCCAGCGGCTGCGCGGCAGGTCTTGCAACTGCGTGGGATAGAAGCCGACGATGTTGGTGATGCTGACGAAAGTGCACTGGGCCCTTGTCGCCACGAGGTAGTCGATCCACTCGTCGATATCGAAGCGTCCGGCATCGCGCTCGGAAAAATTGAGCTGGACGATGCGCTTGATGCGCTGGTGCCAGGGAGCATCCCCTGCCTCCGCTGTCGATGCCGCTGCCGCGCTTTCGGACATGCCGATTACCGGGGCCAGCAGGCCCAGCGCCGCCAGCTCGCTGGCTGCAATGCCGAATTCGCGCCGGTTCATGCCTGTCTCCCGATTGCCGGATGTCATGCCAGGTCCACCGCCACCACTTCATGGAAACGGACCGACGGAATGTGGACCACGACCCGCCCGCCTTCGATGCGGAAGCGGATCGTCTCACCCGCCTCAAGCAGCTGCACACCGGTGACTTGCCGGCCGTGAGGAATGGCAAGGCTGACATCCAGTGGCGGCGATGGGACCGCCTCGCGCCAGGCGTTCGCCATTGCCATGGGGTTGGTATAGTTGACGATATGCGCCGTGAGCGATGTTTCCTGCCGCCATGACGTCACATCGTAGAGGCCCGGCCCTGCCACTGTAACGGGTGGCGCTTCGTCTGCGCACCAGTCGACAAAGGCTCTTAGCAGCCGCAGATGGCCGCCGTGGCCGATCTCCGCAAATGTGCGTTCCAGGTCCATCGGCAGGTAGATGACGCGGCCCGCGCCCGGCTCGCGGCAATAGGCCATGGGAATATCGGTGAACGGCGTATCGGTGAAGACTCGCTCCATCGGCAGGTCCTGGTAGGACGGCACCAGCGTGAGAGGGGGCGGGAGCGCCTCCCCGTCAGGGGTGACGTGGACGCGCTTGACCGGTGCAATCACCCGCATTTCGCCGTCCAGCCCCTGCAGTAGCTGATGCGGGTGGCGCAAGGTAAGGTAGGAATTCTGCACCCTTTCCTCGGTGCTGCCGGCGTAGTGGCAGCCAAACAGGTCGGCGAGGGCAAAGTCCTCGCGGCGGTTGGTGTCGAGGTCGTAGAGCGAGGTCTCGTGCGTCGCCAGCACGCGCCCGCCTTCGGCCACATAGGTGCGAATGGCGTCGCATTGCGCCTCCGACATCATCGCCAGGTTGGGCAGGATGACCATGCGGAAGCGCCGCAAATGCTCCAGATCGAGGAAAGCCGCGTCCAGCTCGGCGAACGGCAGGCGGGATTCCAGCAGCGCCTGGTAGAAACCGAGACGATGCGCCTCCAGCTGCTCCCATCCTGCGAGGCCACCCAGCAGGGGCGGCATGCGTTGGTCCACGATCAGGCCGATCCGTGCCAGGCTGCCCTCGTTCCGGAGGTAGCGCTCGTTGGCATGGTGCCAGGCGTAGATGTCCTCCACTACCGGCATCCACCGCTGGTCGAAGGGCTTGGCGTTGAACTTGGTGATCCACGGCCGCGCGCCATGGGCAATGGCCGAGGCGAGCCATATCCGCAGTTCCGCCTCGTCCTGCACCGAGTCCTTCCAGCGATAGGGCTCCTCGACCCCGACGCTGACGATCGCGCCGACGNNAGCCATGAGGCGATGTCCTCGATATAGCGGCCATTGGTCCACACCCTGTCGCCTTGCGGGAAGCGGCTGTCGGTGGAGCGCCCCTGCCGGTCGCCGAAGCCAATCGGCACCAGCGAGGCGAGGGCTGCGGCGTCGACCGGAACGGTCATCCGCCGTTCGGAAGCGGAGACGAAAATGGCGTTGGGCCGCACCTGGGTCGCCACCTGCTGCCACAGGCGGAACAGCATCACGCTGCGATGCCCGGCCCAGGCCCAGTAGCGGCGACCGGCGGGCCGGCCGGGGTCGACATCGCGCGGAATGTCCTCCCCCGTCGCTGCGCGGTAGAGCGAACGGCAATTGGGACAATAACAGACGCCGAGCGAGTTCACCCGATTGCCGAACAGACCGTCCACCTCATAGGTCTCGAGGATCTCGCGCAGGACAAGCGGCATGAACTCGAAGTTATAGGCGGTGTAGGGGCAGGTCAGGTAGAGGTCCTGCGCCGTCCAGTGGCGGCGCGGATTGCCATCGACGTCGCAGGCCGCCCAGTCCGGATGGCGGGCGAAGACCTGCTCGTTCATCGCATGGGGATCGACACGGGCGAGGATGCGCAAGCCCATTTGCTTGCAGCCTTCCACCATCGTCCCGAAGGGATCGCGCCCGTCGAGGCCGCGCGCCATGCCGTGATCGGGGATGGCGGTGGGATAGAAAGCCGTACCGCCTCCGGCGCTGAGGCAGACGCCCTCGGCATGGATGCGCCTGAAATAGTCGAGCCAGAAGCTTGGCGAGAAATTGCCCGGATCGTCTTCGGTAAAGGCCAGCTGGAACCAGCGCATCGGATCGCGCTCCCAGTCCGGGGGAGGGCCATTTCCGCCTGCTTGCGCGCGGGAGGACGCAAACGGCATGCCGGCTGCGACGGCACCTGCCGATCCCAACCGCAACAGGTCGCGCCGTATCAGTCCCATCACGCCTCTCCACTCACAGCATGGCGATGGCCCTGACGGGAAAGCCCGTCGCGCCTTCCAGTGGCACGGCACCGACGATGATCGTCGCCCCCGTTGTGGGTACGTCGCCGAGATTGGCAAGCATCTCGAGCCCCCAGCGCGACCCCTGCAGCCAGGCGTTATGCGCCGGGTACTCCGGCGTGTAGTCGCCGCTGTCGAGCGTCATCGAATCCACCGCAATGCCCTTCAGCGAACGGTTCTCCAGCAGCCAGGCCACGGCCTCCGGAGCGAATCCGGGTATGCCCGATTCCGGCCGTCCCCCGCCTGTGCGGATGCTCTCCAGGAACACTGCCGGATCGAAACCGCTCCACAGGGCGAGGCAGCCACGCTCGGGAAGGCGGCCGTGCTCCTCCTCCCATGCGAGAATGTGCTCCGGAAGCAGCGAAAAATTGTTCGTCGCTGTGGCCTGTTCGCGCACATCGATCACCGCCAGCGGGACGATCAGATCTTCCAGCGCAAGCTCGGCGAGGTCCGGTCGGTCGGCGCCGAAATGGCGTGGCACGTCGATATGCGTGCCGGTGTGTTCGACCAGCGAAACGCGGTTGAGCAGCAGCATGCCGTGATCCTTGCCCGAGCCGTCGATCGGTTCCAGCGACCAGCGCGGCGGCGAACCGAAGGCGAAGGATGTGGTCAGCGGATGCGTCAGGTCGATAAAGCGCGGCGCCATATCATCCCTGTCGGAAGCTGCATTGCGCTTGCCGGGTGCGCATCCGGCCAAGGCTGCGGCCCCGAATGCGCCCCCGAATGCACCCAGAACGGCGCGGCGGCCGATCTGCGTAGTGGATCCGCCTGTATCCAATGCCTTCCCCTCCATGCCGCCTCCACTTGGCACAGGCATATCTGCCAGTACGCCTGGCCGCAATCGTGCCCGTGGCCGGTTCGGCCCTGCAGGGGTGAAAGACGGCGCGAAAAGACAGGACAAGGCAATTGACAGGCGGCAGAGCGGCTTCCTACCCAAGGCTGCGATCGGGTGAGTGGGCGCGTCAGGCGCTCCGGCCGGGAGGGGAGGGGGAATGTTCCATCAGTTGGTGACGCCCGTGGCAGACAGCCTCGGGGCATCCTTTGCGGTCGGCGCGATCCCTATCGCTGTGGTGCTGGTACTGCTCGGCATCGTTCGCCGGCCCGCCTGGCAGGCCTCGATTGCGGGCCTCGCGGTGGCGCTGCTGCTGGCCATCCTGGTCTGGCAGATGCCCGCTGGCCTGGCCCTGCGAAGTATTGCAGCCGGTGCAACCTTCGCTGCCTGGCCGGTGATGTGGATCGTCTTCAACGCCTTGCTGCTGTACAATATTTCGGTGGTTTCCGGCCGCTTCGATGCTTTCCGCGAGTGGATGATCCGGCACTTGCCGAACGATCGCCGGGTGGTGCTGGTGGTCGTCGCCTTCTCCTTCGGCTGCCTGCTCGAAGGCGTTTCCGGCTTTGGTGCGCCGATCGCCATCACTGCCGCTTTGCTGGTGGCGCTCGGCTTCCGCGCGCTCGACGCCATCGTCTACACGTTGATGTTCAACACTGCGCCGGTCGCCTTTGGAGCCCTCGGCGCCCCGATTACCACTCTGGCCGCCGTCACCCAGCTCGAAGACGTTGCCCTCGGGGCGATGATCGGGCGGCAGCTGCCGATCATTGCCGTCATGCTGCCCTTCTACGTGATCGCGGTCTATGGCGGCTTGCGGGCACTGCGCGGGGTGTGGCCGGTGCTGCTGGTGGCGGGCAGTTCCTTCGCCCTGGTCCAGTTCCTGTCGTCCAACTTCATCGGCTATGCGCTCACCGACGTGCTGTCGTCGCTGGCTTCGCTGGGGGCGACGCTGGTGTTCGTGAAATTGTGGCGGATGGAGCCTGACCCCGCCTTTGCCTTGCGCGAAACGGCGCTCACCGAAGAGCTGATCCATGCAGAAGAGGCAGAAGCCGCCCCTGCCGACCGTATGGCGTGGCAGGGCTGGATGCCGTGGATCGTGCTGTCGCTGACGGTGATCGTCTGGGTCCATCTCGAACTGACCAGCCTCGGCGCGATCGCAGTCGAATGGCCAGGCCTGCACAACGAGGTGTTCATCACCACCTATGATCGCCCCTATGCGGCGATCTGGACCTTCCAGCCGCTGTCGACGGGCACGGCGATCCTCGCCGCCACCGTCATCACTGCCCTGCTTGTACGCCTCACGCCCGGCCAGTTGGCGACGGCTTTCAGGAGCAGCGTGAAGCAGGTCCGCCTGCCGCTGGTCACCACCATGATCATCGTCGGCCTGGCCTACCTGATGAACTATTCCGGCATTGCCTACACGCTCGGCGTTGGCGTGGCATCGGTCGGCATCCTGTTCCCGCTGCTGTCGGCCTTCCTCGGCTGGCTTGCCGTGTTTCTTTCAGGCAGCGATACCTCGGGCAACGCCCTGTTCGGCAATCTGCAGGTGGTCGCGGCGCGCCAGCTCGAACTCAGCCCGGTGCTGATGGCCGCCACCAATGCCTCGGGCGGTGTGCTCGGCAAGATGATCTCGCCGCAGAACATCGCCACCGGCACTGCGACCACGGAGTGCCGCGGGAAGGAAGGCGATATCCTCGCGCGCACCTTCAAGCACAGCGTGGCGCTGACGCTTCTGCTGGGCCTGATCGTGATGGCGCAGCAATACGTCTTTCCCGAGATCATCCCGCAGTAGGGCTAGGCCGGCAGAACGATCGCCTCGAATGCACCGACAGGCGGCAGGTCGAACCACAGGCGATCCGTGTCTCCGGGGCGCTGCCGTCCGGTCAGGCTCTGCCCCGTAACCAGCGCCTGCGCCGTAGCCACCATCGGATTGCGCACGCCGATGCTGAGCCCGTGGAGCTCCGGCGGCTCGTCGTAGCGGCCGTTCCGTTGGCCGGCATAGTTGATGACATGCAGCACCATGCTGTCCTCGCCACTGCGCAGCACGGTCAGTTCGGCGGGGCCGGTTCCGGCAAGCACGAAGGGCTGCGGGCTGGCATAGCGCTCCACCAGAGCGGAGAGGATCTGCTGGTTCACCGGCAGGCCGTCGCGGTAGTACTGCCATTCGTTGAGGAAGGGGATATGCGCGACATGGCCGTTGCCATGGCGGCGCAGCAGCAGCCCGGGGGCCTCGCGCGCCTCGGTTCCGGGGATGGCATAGGTATATTCGGGCGGGCCCCAGCGAATGTCGGGCATGAAGGACAGCAGGTTCTCGCTGCCCTCGCGAGGTGGGCCGCCGAAGTAGAAGGCGTCGACCGGGGTCGGATTTCCCGAATGGTGCAGCACGCCGTTTGCGGAATCGAGCGTCCAGCCCCTGGCTTCTTGCGGTTCGTCATAGGAATCGAGCGGGAAGCTGACGAGCGGAATGCCGCTGCGGCGGTGGCCCTGTTCGTCATAACCGGCGGTCATGCCCGAGGTTACCAGCAGGCCACCTGCCGCGACGAATGCGTCGAGCGCCTCGGCCTCCACGTCCGCCATGCAGACCGCATTGGGTGCGAAGATGACATCGAAACCGTCGAGGTCTGTCTCGCCCGACGCCAGGCGGTTACCCATCACGAACTGGAATGGAAGCCGCGCATCGACCAGCATCGAAAAGGCGCCGCGCCTGGTGCCGGTGCGATAGCTGTCCCACGGCGTTGCCGCGGTGAAGCGCTCATTGGCCTCGGAATCATAAAGACCGATGCGCGCGGCCGGCGCGGTGTTGCGGTAATGGGCGCTATTGGCCGCTTCCCAGTGGAACAGCTGCGACAGCGGCGGGAGGTAGCTCTCGTCCTCCTGGTCCGCCAGCGTCCCGATCAGGTAGAGATCGAGCCGTCCGCCGCTCCCCAATGTCTGGGCGAAACGGTTGATGTGGTAGTGCGGCGTCTCCGTCACCAGCCGCCACGGATAGCCGATATGTGCGGTCGATGTCGGCGAGAACGGCTTGCCGGGATTGTTCGCCAGGGCCCGGCGGGTCTGCTCGCCCGACTGGTATTGCCATTCGGGAGGGGGGCGGTTGACGCGGCGCTGCAACTCGCCCCGGCCAACATGCTCGTAATCGTTGCCGCGAAAGATCGGCGTGCCGGGAATCAGCTCGTCGGCAAGGTCGTGCATGCGCTCGAAAATCTCCGCGACCACGCGGTCCTGGAATTCCAGATAGGCCCGGTAATTGGGGTCGCTGAAGCTGAACTCGGCAGGGAAATCGCGATCGTACATCCGGCGGAAGGCGCTGCGGCAGTTGTTGCACACGCAGAAACCGCGATTGCGCCTGGCATAGTCGTTCACGCGAAAGCCCACGCCGTTGAAGAACACGCCATCGGGTTTGTGCGTGGTCAGCGCCTCACGCAGAATCCGTAGCGCGTAATCCTGCAGCCACCCGCTGTTGGGGCAGGCCTGGTAGGTGCCGGCGAACTCGGTCGGCGCGCCGTCGCGATAGAGGCCGAACCAGTCGGGATGCGCGTCGTAAACGTTCTGCAGCGCCTTGGAGGTGTCGAAACGGCCAAGATAGGCCAGGCCCTCGTCGTGGGCAGCCTCGATCATCTCGGCGACGAAATCGCCTTGCAGATAGGGGTTCTGATACTGGTACTCGAGCTCGGTCGGGTAGAAGGCGACGATGCCACCGATATTGGAGACGATGGCGGTGCCACCGAATTCGCGCACGGCGCGGGCAATTTCGCGCGGGTCCTGCAAGGCATCGATCTCGCGCAGGTTGGTCTGCACGATGCGATAGTCCTCGCTCCACCATTGCCCCTGCCCGCCCGACGTGCCGCGCCGGGATTGCGCAAGCAGTGGCGCCGGTCCGCTGGCGGCGCTCAGCGCGGTCAGGACGATGCCGCCCAGAACCGTGCGTCGCGAGGTTTCGGTCAGGCCTGTGATCGTCACAATCAGTTCTCCCCGGCGCCTATCAGTTCACGGCCTATCAGCATGCGGCGAATCTCGTTGGTGCCCGCCCCGATATCGAGCAGCTTGGCGTCGCGCAGGTAGCGTTCGACCGGCCAGTCCTTGGTATAGCCCGCGCCGCCCAGCGCCTGCACCGCCTCGCCGGCGGCGCGAAAGGCGTTTTCGCTGGCGAGCAGGATCGTCCCGGCGGCGTCGAAGCGGGTCGTCTGCCCGGCATCGCAGGCCCGCGCTACGGCATAGGTATAGGCACGCGCAGATTGCAGGGCGACATACATGCCCGCCAGCTTGGCCTGCATCAGCTGGAAGGTGCCGATCGGCTGGCCGAATTGCTTGCGCTCGCGCAGGTAGGGGATGACCGTGTCGAGGCAGGCCTGCATGATGCCAAGCTGGATGCCCGCCAGCACCACGCGCTCATAGTCGAGCCCGCTCATCAGCACCTTCACCCCGCCATTGAGCGGGCCCATGACATTGGCCTCGGGCACGAAGCAATCGTCGAACACCAGCTCTGCCGTGGGGCTGCCGCGCATGCCCATCTTGTCGATCTTCTGTCCGATCGAGAAACCGGGCATGTCCTTCTCGATCAGGAAGGCGGTGATGCCCCTGCTGCCGGCATCGGGATCGGTCTTGCCATAGACGACCAGCACATCGGCGTAGGCGGCATTGGTGATCCAGAACTTGGCGCCGTTGAGGCGGTATCCGCCACTGGCGGCTTCGGCCTTCAGCTTCATCGACACCACGTCCGAACCGGCGCCGGCCTCGGACATGGCGAGGCTGCCGACA
>JABAHR010000603.1_pt3 | contig 20362 bp, 19 predicted proteins | sample 7062101 | NCBI WGS metagenome assembly JABAHR01 (sample SAMN14534553, study PRJNA622989) | marine sediment metagenome | biome: marine biome [ENVO:00000428]; feature: marine pelagic biome [ENVO:01000023]; material: deep marine sediment [ENVO:00002113] | place: India: Gulf of Kutch | collected... | reverse complement strand
GATCTTGTGCGGATAGGCCTGGTGGCCGACATCCCAGATCAGCCGGTCCTTCGGCGTGTCGAAGACGTAATGCAGCGCCACGGTCAGTTCGACCACGCCGAGGCCGGAGCCGAGATGCCCGCCGGTAGAACCGACGGCATCGATCATCTCCTCGCGCAATTCGTCGGACAGCTGCCGCAGCTGCGCTGCTTCGAGCTTGCGCAGGTCGGCAGGCACATTGACCGTGTCGAGCAGGGGCGTTTGGGGGCGCATGGTCATCAGCCGGCCTTACACGCGGCTTTCGAGACTGTCGATGAACGAGATCACGGGATTTGCGGCACCCTGGAACCTAGCCCGCACAATCCGGGCACAGCCCGCGCAATTCGACCACCGGGCGCACACTGGAATAGCCCTGTTCCTGCCCCGCCTTGCGCAAGGCCGAGGTCAGGCAGTCATCGTCGAAATGGCTGGCCTGGCCGCAATCGTCGCAGATCAGGAAAATGCAATCGTGGCGGCAGCCGGGATGGGTGTTGGCGATATAGGCGTTGGCGCTCTCGATCCGGTTGGCGAGATTGGTGCGCACGAACAGGTCGAGTATGCGATAGACGCTGTTGGCCGCCACCCGCTTGCCGCGCGCATTGCCGACGACTTCGGCGATGTCATAGGCCGAGGCCGGGCGCTCCTGCGCAGCCAGCGCACGGAATACATCCGCACGCATGGTCGTCCACTGCTCGCCGGCCTGCGTCAGCACGGTTTCTGCTTCCGCGATCAGCCGATCGCCTGAATGTTCATGATGGCTGTGCCCCGTCATGCACCCGATATAGGGAGATAGGCAGCGCTCGGCAAACTATCCGCGGCGATAGGTCTCGCGAAAGAATTGCGGGAACATTTCCCGCAGCGCGGCGACCTTGGGGGCATCCCAGCGGCGGATATAGGGATGGTCGGGATTCCGGTAGGCGAAATCCTGGTGGTAATCCTCCGCCTCGTAGAAACGGCGCGGGTCCTCGATCGCAACAACGATGGGGTCGTCCCAAACCCGGCTGCGCCCCATCTGGGTGAGATAGGCCTGCGCCACGGCGCGCTGTTCGGCGGAAAGGGGCACGATGGCGCTGCGGTATTGCGTGCCATGGTCCGGGCCCTGGTAATTGAGCGTTGTCGGATCGGCGCCGACCGAGAACAGGATCTGCAGCAGCTGGTCATAGCGGATTACCGAAGGATCGTAGACCACGCGCACGCTTTCGGCGTGATCGGTGAGGCCCGATGCGACCAACCGGTACTGCGCTTGGCGCGCGGTTCCGCCATGATAGCCGGAGACCGCGCTCTGCACTCCGCGCGTATGAGCGAAGACCGCCTCGATGCCCCAGAAACAGCCAGCGGCAAAAATCGCCGTCTGCAAGCCGGTTTCATCGGCCTGCCTCGTCGCTACGGGGGCGTTGAACGTTTCTTCGGCTGACAGGGGCGTTGCAAGGATCGCGGCAAAAGCCAGCGCAACAGCCGCTATCAGCGTTTTCAATCTCACTCAGGCACCTCCAAGGTTCGGCAGGAAGTTCGCTGCCAGCAGCAGCGCGGTTACACCGAATCCAAGGAAAAAGGCACGATAGAGGTCGGTAGTGAAGAGGGCCATTGTCGTTCTGCTTTCACAAAATGATGCTGATTCGATTTCGCAGGTGCAATAGCGCCAGACGTCTTGCATGTGGCTGAACGCAGCGACGCTCGCCGCAAGCTTGCGTCGATTCGTCGCAATCGTGGTTAATCCCGGCGCCCGAAACGGGGTTGGAGCAGGGGTCAGAGTAGCGCCGGGGCTCAGTGCCGGAAGTGGCGCATCCCGGTAAAGACCATGGCCAGGCCAGCCTCGTCGGCGGCCTTGATCACCTCTTCATCGCGCATCGCGCCGCCCGGCTGGATGACCACGCTGGCACCGGCGGCAATGGCCACTTCGATACCGTCGGCAAAGGGCAGGAAGGCATCGGATGCCATGGCGCTGCCCCTGGTGCGGGACTCATCCCAGCCGGCTGTCTCGGCGGCTTCGCCTGCGCGCATGGCGGCGATGCGTCCGGAATCGCGGCGGTTCATCTGGCCCGCGCCGATCCCGGCCGTCGCCCCGTCCCTGGCATAGACGATGGCATTGGACTTGACGTGCTTGGCCACCTTCCAGGCGAACAGGCAGTCTTCCAGCTCCTGCGCGCTCGGCTGGCGCTTGGACACGACCTTGAGATCATCGAGGCCGATGGTTCCGGAATCGCGCGATTGCAGCAGCAGGCCGCCGGCGATGGTCTTCATCTGCAAGCCCGGGCGGGCCGCCACGGGCAGGTCCTCGGTAATCAGCAGGCGCAGGTTCTTCTTGGCCGCGAAAGCCTCGCGCGCAGCATCGTCCGCACCGGGCGCAATAACCACTTCGGTGAAGATCTCGCAGATCGCCTTCGCGGTTACGCCATCAAGCGGGACGTTGGTGGCAACGATACCGCCGAATGCCGAGATGCTGTCACAGGCGAGCGCTTCCTGCCACGCCTCCAGCAGCGTGCCGGCCTGCGCCACGCCGCATGGGTTGGCATGCTTGACGATCACCACTGCCGGGGCGCCGCCAGCGAATTCCGCCACCAGCTCCAGCGCCGCATCGGCATCGTTGTAATTGTTGTAGGACAGCTCCTTGCCCTGCACCTGCTCCGCCTGCGGCACGCCATTGGTGCCGGCGACCTGCGGCAGGTAGATTGCCGCCATCTGGTGCGGGTTCTCGCCGTAACGCAGCACATCCCCGCGCGAAAAGGCAAGCGGAAGCTTGTCGGGGAAGGGCGTCGCCTTCATCGCCTCTGCCCCAAGCGGGTTGGAGAAGGCATCGGCAAAGGCGAACCAGTTGGCGATCGCCGCATCGTAGCTGGCGGTCTTGGCATAGGCCTTGCCCGCCATGCGCGTGCGGAAGGCAAGCGATGTGGCGCCGTAATTCCCGGCCAGTTCATCCAGCAGCTCGTGATAGTCGGAAGGATCGGTGACGATGGTGACAAAGGCGTGGTTCTTGCTTGCCGAGCGGACCATGGCCGGTCCGCCGATATCGATGTTCTCGATCACTTCCTCGCGGCTGGCGCCGCGCGCCACGGTCTCCTCGAAGGGGTAGAGATTGACCACCAGGAGGTCGATCCCGCCGATATCGTGCGTGTCCATCGCCTCGACATGCTCGTCATTGTCACGCACGGCCAGCAGGCCTCCATGGACCACCGGGTGCAGCGTCTTCACGCGGCCATCCATCATTTCCGGGAAACCCGTCAGCTCGGCGACATCGCGCACCTGCAGGCCGGCATCGCGCAACGCCCGCGCCGTGCCGCCGGTGCTGACCAGTTCAACTCCGCCCTTGGCCAGCTGCGAGGCGAGTTCGACAATGCCTTCCTTGTCGGACACCGAGAGCAGTGCCCGCCTGATCGTTACCTGAGTCATGCGTGTGGTTTATCCCATCTTCTTGAGCAGCCAGCTGAAGTTTCCGCCGCCGCGCGATACGAGTCCCTGAATCACCAATTGCTCTACAGCATGCGGGCGGCCATCGCCATCGACCCACATGCTTTCTTCCGCTTCCAGCTTTTCCTCGCCGGTGACGAATTGCCAGTAACTGCCGTCGGGCAGGGCGAGCGTGGCCCCGCGGCCATTATCGGCCATTGCCAGTCGCACCTGCGGGCCGAGGTGGAAGCGAACCGCATAAGGCACTTTGCCGCGCTTGCCCTTGCGTCCTGACGGGACCAGCAGGTCTTCCCCGCGCAGCTCGCTGCCATCGTCGCGCAGGATCAATATGCGGCGGTGGATGAGGCCGAAGCGCTGGGCATAGCCATCATGGCAGGCCTCGATCCGCGTCGCACTGCCATTGCCGAGCTGGATCGTACGGCGGTCAACCTCGACCGAGCCAACGCCGGAGCCGAGCTTGCCGCTGATGAGCACGGCGGTGGAGTTGGAATCGCCGAGCACGAGGGTGGAATGGGCGGCGGTGGCGCGCAGCCCCTGTTCGATCCGCACGGGTACCTGCCCGCCGGCAAAGGCCGCGCCGCCGCAATTGACGATCAGGCGATGCTCGCCATGCGAGAATTCGAAGGCGAGGGTCGAGGCACAACCGCTGCGGGCATGACGCGCCAGCGGCGGCGGCGAGGCATCCATCTGCAGCACGGCGGGCCGCGCCGGAACGCGCTGGTAACCCCATTGCCTGCCTTCGCGAAGCGCACGGGTGCGCACGCCGCTGGCCTCGACAAGCGCGCGCACGCTCTCCTCGCTGACAGCGCCGGAACCCTGCCAATTGCCGAGCCCGCCATCTCCATGGGTCAGCGCGAGCAAGGGCGGCACCAGCAGGCCGAGCATGGTCTCGATTGCCTGCGGCGGATCGCGCCGCACCGCCCGGTAGCAGGCGATGAGGTCGACCAGCATGGCAATCACTTCCATCTGCGCCAGCGGGCTGCGCGAAAGCACGCCGCCATCATCGCCAACCACTTCGCCCAGCGCGTGCATCAGTCCTGCTTCGCCATACAACCGGCGCGGCTTGCCTTCGGGCAAGAGCAGGCCCGCCGCAGTGATCGCGCACCAGCCGATCACTTCCCCATGACGGTCATCCGCGCGGGTGACGTTGCGATCGAGCCAGCGTGCCGTTTCCGCAATCTGCTTGAGGATACGCGCACGGCGCGCCTTGTCCGGGCCGGCCAGGATCAGCGGAGCATGGACCAGCCAGGCCATCAGCCTGAGGCCGCAGTTCTCGACCTTCCACGCCGCCCCCTTGCCCTGCCCGGGATTGGCATCGAGCCAGGCAAGCAGGATCTGCTCTGCCGTCTGCGCGCATTGCTGCCGCGCAGCACAGGCATCGAGATCGCGCAGCCAGCCAAAGCCGTGCACTTCGCGCGAGAAGGGCGGCGTCAGCTTGGCAACGGGAGTGAAATCGACCTGGCCGACCGGCGCCTTGACGCCCTGGACGAGGAAATGGCCGGCCCTCAGCGCCATGCCCGCCACGCGATTGCCGACAAGCGGGCTCTCCACCGTCGCCAGCAGGCGCGGGCGCAGGGGTTTGCGGAACGGCGCTGACAGCGTCGTTCCCGGAACTCCCAGGCGATAGGCCATGCGGATCAGCCTTTCGCCGGCCCCGATATCGGACGGGCTGATGTCGGACAGCGCCAGCTGGCGGCCGGGCTCGATCGTTTCGCCATCGGGATCGGTCGGCGCTTCAGCATCCGCCGCGCTTTCCGGCAGGACATGTTCTTCCGGCCGATCATCGTCGAGCGGAATGGCCATCTGCTCGGGGAGATCATGGTCTTCCGTGCTGTCGCGCAGGCGCAGCGAAAGGTCGTCCATCGCCTCAGCCTCCCTTCAGGGCAGCGATGTTTGCCGCGTAGTGATCCGGACCACCCTTGAAGCTTGCCGACCCCGCCACCAGCACATCCGCCCCGGCATCGACGCATTGGCGGGCTGTCTCGGCGTTGACGCCGCCATCGACCTCGATCAGCACCTCCAGACCGCGCTTGTCGATCTGCTGGCGGATCGCCTCGATCTTGCGCAGCTGGCTGGCGATGAAGCTCTGCCCGCCGAAACCGGGATTGACGCTCATCACCAGCACGAGGTCGATTTCCTCGAAAAGGTAATCGAGCATCTTTGCCGGCGTGGCCGGATTTAGCGAAACGCCCGCCTTCTTGCCGTGCGCCTTGATCGCCTGCACGCTGCGATGGACATGCGGGCCGGCCTCGGGGTGGACGGTAATGACGTCCGCCCCGGCATCGGCAAAGGCATCGATCCATGTGTCAACCGGTGAGACCATCAAATGTACGTCGAAGACCTTGGCGCTATGGGGCCGCAGCGCCTTGACCACGTCCGGGCCGATGGTGAGATTGGGCACGAAATGGCCATCCATCACATCGACATGGATCCAGTCGGCGCCGGCCTCGTCGATAGCGCGCACTTCTTCTCCCAACCGGGCGAAATCGGCTGACAGGATCGAAGGCGAGATAAGCGGCGCGGCCATGGCTGGTTAAGGGCGATACGCCCCGGCGAATCGCCGAACAAGCAGGGGCAGGGGCATTTTCCACACGGGGCTCGCCACGCTTGCAGATATTTGCCCAAGACTGACTCTGCTCTTCAGCCGCCATTCACTGGGCAATTCCTAGGAATCGTCACATATCTTGAACAATTTTCGGCATGAACGATAATGGCTTTTCATGCATTTACCTTGCGCCAACAGTGAAACGACACGAACGGAATCAACCATGGCATCGAGCTTGAGGAGGCTTCTTCCGGCATTGACATTAATCGCTGCGGGTACGGCAGGCTTCACGCTCGCCGCGCCGGTGAGCGCGCAATTCCGCCAGGTTATCCCCAATGACATGCGCGTGTGCGAGGGTGAAGGCCCGGCCATTCGCGTCAACATCTCGGAAATCGAAAACTCGCAGGGCACGATCCGGGTGCAGCTCTATCGCGGGATCGAAAGCGACTGGCTGGAGCGCGGCCGCTGGCTCTACCGCATCGAGGCCCCCGCCCGGCGAGGCACCATGAGCTTCTGCCTGCCGGCCCCCGAAACGGGGACATATGGCGTGGCCGTGCGCCACGACGTCAACAACAATGGCAGCACCGATATCCGCACCGATGGCGGGGCCATGTCGAACAACCCGAGCATCAATATCTTCAATCTCGGGCGGCCGAGCTATCGCCGCACGCGCTTCGATGTCGGGCAGGAGATCGTTACCATCGACGTGCGCATGCGCTATTTCTGATCGACCCCGAGGACCGATCAGCCGCGCCGCTTGGCCCGCCAGACCCTCCACCACACGCCGGGAGCGGAAAGGATCGGATGCTTCTCGCGCCATGGCGTGACTTCCACCTTCACGCCGGTGTGGCGTTCAACCTTCCACGCGGCATAGCGCCCGGCGCCCTCGAACGTGCGTGTCGCCCGCACCAGGCGGGCGATGTTGAGAGGCTTGCCGAGCAGGCGACGACGACGCCACCAGCCGAGGACCTGCCGGCGCCATGCCGATGACACCTGCGGTGCGATGGCTTCGCCGTCGCGCGCAAAGGCCACACCCTCCGCCGCCAGCGCAGCCGGGAGCAGGCCGTCGAAATGCGCTGCATTGGCCTCAAGGATGGTATCCTCGCGTCCGGCCTTCTCGACTCTCAGTTCGGCCTTGTATGTGGAGCGGAACAGGGCGCGCCAGTAATCCGCCTCGCTCCCCTTGACGGGCCCGGTCGCGACGGCAAGCCGCGCAGCGGTGCGCGCCGCCTGCTCCAGCGCCTGGCGCACCTCGCCCGAAGCACTCTCGTCGCGCTGCCAGATCAACGCGCTGGGCTGCACGAAACGCGCCCATATCGTCGTATCAATCGTCTCGCCGCGCGCCGCCTCGGCAAACTTGGCCAGCGTCATGGTCGCGATCTTGGCGCGCAGGATCTCGCCCTCGCGCTCCCATTCGCGATAGGAGACCCGCGGCCACATGCCGCTTTCTGCCGGGCCGGACAGCAGGACGTAGAAATCGAGCACGCCCTCGAGCACTCCGGTGCGCAGGTTGGAACCATAGAACAGCACGGCGCGGGCGCCCGCCTCCTCGCCCAGCATGCGCGCATAATCGGCGACGGCGGGATCGACCGTGCGCGTCAGCGTGCCGGCGATACGCTCGCCGAGATCCGTGCTCACGGCGCGACGAAGCGCAGCCGCGGACCGGCGGTGACGCGATAGGAGCCGGGCGGGAAGGCCTCGCCGTCGAGGATGAAGTGATCGGCGATATCGAACTCGAAACCTTCCAGGCCTTGGGTATGAAAACCGAGCCGGCGCGTTTCCGCCGTAAAGGTTCCGCGGAAGATCGAGCCGAGACGCAAGAGCAGGCGCATTCGCGAGCTGTCGAGTACCGCCAGATAGGCCGGTGAGCGCTCCTCCTGACGGAATGGGTCGAGCCCGGCAGGAAAATGTTCGAGCGAGGTGGCGAAGAGGAGGAAACGCTCCTCCGGCGGCGCGCAGCCCGCATGTTCGATTTCCTGCCCGTCGAGATAGCGCAGGCGCATCGGCGTGCCGCGCCGCAGCGGATTGTTGCGGCCGCCCACAAACGCGCGCAAGGTCGCCCATGCCAGCGTCACCGCGACGACAGCCGTGTTGAAAGCGCCGAAATCATGGGCATGCTGACCAATGGCGATCGCCTGGTTGAATACGCCGGCCCCGAGCACGAAACCATGCACCTGAGCGCGCTCATTGTCGCGCTGGGCGATCACCAGCGGACGGCGCACCACCAGTTCGCCGCGCTTGGCCACTTCCAGCGCTTTGGCCAGGTCCCAGTCGGCATCGAGCCCGAGATCATGCGCCAGCGCATTGGTCTTCCCGCTCGGCAGCAGGATCAGGCCCGGCCATGCTTCTCCGAACACGCTGGCTCCGCAGGTGATGATGTCGCGCACCGTGCCGTCGCCACCATCGATGGCGATATAGTCTACGCCCTTGTCAGCAAAATCGACGAGGACGGTGGTCAGCTCGCTGCGCCTGGCTGGCGCGGCGACCATCACGCCGGGCAGTTCGTCGTCCTTGCGGGCGACGCTTTCATTGCGGTGGCTGTGCGGATTGCGGATCAGGCCGACCAGCGGTTCGGCACGCACGGGCGCTGCCGGGCGGCTCGCTGCCGGTTCCCGGACAGGGTCTACCTGCGGCAGTCGGTCAAAAAGATGAATTGCCCCATGCATTCCGTGAGCCTTAACCACGCGCCTAGCGCAATTGCTACGGCAATTATTGCCAGTGTCGCAAACTGTCTCCCTGAAGCAACATTCCAGATTGCCTTATGACACATTATCGCAACAGCCGACAGGGCCTGCTGGCGCTGGCGCGCAATCGCCGGGCGGGGTAGTAAGGCAGCCATGTTGACCGACAACCTGCTCACCGCCGCGCGCGGTATCGAGGATCGCATCACGGCCCTCCGCCGCGCCATCCATGCCGAACCCGAACTGGGGCTGGAAACCCCGCTTACCCTGGCCAAGGTTCGCGAGGAACTGGCCGACCTGCCGCTGCAGTGGCGCGAAGGCACCTCGGCGACCGGAGCGGTGGCAGCGCTTGAAGGCGCAAGGCCAGGGCCGGCGGTGCTGCTGCGCGGAGACATGGACGCCTTGCCGATGGAAGAGGAAACCGGCCTGCCGTTCTCTTCGACCATCCCTGGCCGCATGCACGCCTGCGGCCACGATACGCACACGGCCATGCTGGCAGGCGCCGCACGGATTCTTGCCGATCGGCGGGAAGAGATCGCCGGCAGCGTGCAGTTCATGTTCCAGCCCGGGGAAGAGGGCTTTCATGGCGCGCGCTACATGATCGAGGACGGTCTGCTAGACCCGCTGCCGGATGCCGCCTTCGCCCTGCATATCATGCCCAATTCGCCGCACGGCGTGATTGCCGGCAAGCCCGGATCCATGCTCGCCGCCGCCGACATGTTCGAAATCACGGTCAGGGGCCGCGGCGGACATGCCTCCATGCCGCATGAAACGCGCGACCCCGTGCCGGCCGCTGCAGAGATGGTCGGCGCCCTGCAGACCATGGTGACGCGGCGCTTCGCCGCTTCCGAAGCCACGGTCGTTACCGTCACCCGGATGGATGCCGGTACGGCGCATAATATCATCGCCGACAGCGCCCTGCTGCGCGGCACGATCCGCACGCTTTCGTCCGAGCGGCGACAGGCGGTGCGCGAAGCGATGGAGGAAGTGGCGGCTGGCGTCGCCTGCGCCCATGGCTGCACCGCCGAAGTCGAGGTGATCGAAGGCTTCCCGGTCACGCTTAACGATGCCCGCGCCGTGGCGCTGGGCCAGCAGGTGGCGCAGGAGATGGGCGGTACCGAGGGCTGGCACGCCATGGAGCATGCGCTGATGGGTGCGGAGGATTTCTCCTACGTGCTGGAGAAGGTGCCGGGGGCGATGTTCTTTCTCGGCGTAGCGCACGAAGGGGCGGACTGGGCCCATTGTTGCACCATCCATTCCAGCCGGATGATGGTCGATGAAAGCGTGCTGCCGAAAGGCTCGGCCTTCCTCGCCAGCTGCGCCTTGAGGTTCCTGGAGAAAGGCTGGAGCTGAAGCGGCCCACCGATCACGGTGAACCGCTTACCTGCTCACTTCGATCCTGGCCTGGGCGCGCAAGGCCCCGACCCGCACGAGAATCGGGCCATCGGCAGCGGCATCCTCGACCACCAACTTGACCCAAAGGTTGTCGCCATCGTGGAACCAGGCGGTTTCACTGGCGCCGCGCAAGGCCTCGAGACTGGCCTGCTCCGCGCCTCCGGCGGAAGTGGTGAAACCGGGAAGTTCGAGGATCACGAAGGAGCCCTGGTCCATTTCCCGCAAGGAGATCGCCATTTCATCCCTGCCGGTCTCGACCCGCACTTCGGCGCCTGAACCGATGGTGGTTTCCCCGTTATATTCGAACCGCCGGCCATTCCGCACAAGGATGATCGGATCGGAAACCGGGCGGTTGCCGAAATCGGGGAAATCGCCGGAGATGTGGAAGCGGCCCATGTCTCCAGTACAGATGGCGGCATTCCAGCTCGCCCGCATTTCGCAGGCGTCCTCATGCGAGGCGATGCCGTTGTCGATGACGATATAGGCGCCGGGCGTGCCGCTGACCGAACCATCCCGGTCATGGAAAGCCGCGCTCCGGTAGGCAGCCCGACCACCGAAATCGGAGGCCCAGCGGCGCGTGATCGGCGGAAAGCTGACCGGCTGGGCATTGACGAAGGTCAGTCCCTCGACGGAATTATGTGTGCTCATGCCGAAGCTGGTGAACATCAGGTAGGAAATTGCCCCTGCATCGCGCAGCTGGTTGGGCTGGTAGTTGACGAAGGTCGTGTCCACCACCTCGTGCAGGTAATCGTAATACTCATAGCCGCGGATGGGGAAATCGGCCGATGCAGCGGGCAGGCTGCGACCATAGGCCACTTCCTCCGGCCTTGTCGGATTGCCGATATTGTCGCTCTCGCCGACAAACAGCGAGTCGACCACACGCGAGGTGAAGGGCGCACGGAAGGGCGCTCCTGCCGCATGGGTGAAGCCGATGGCATTATCGGCCAGCCGCAGGTTGCGGTAGAGGTGGTACTCGCCGCGGCTCCAGATGGCGCCGTTGCGTTTCTTGTAGCCGGTGTAGTCCTCGATCACCGCCATCACTGGCGCGCTATCGGTATCCGCCGGGTCCTCATAGGTGAGATGACCGCCGCCGCCGATATTGAAGAAGCCTTCCGGCGACGGGCCGCGATCGAACATGATGCCGTCGAAATTGGAATGGGCAGTATTGCCGCTGAACTCGCGCAGCCGCATCCGGCGCGGCCAGGTGTTGGCGCTGATCTCGGTCCCTTCGAACTGGCCCGTGGGGTGGATTGGCAAGGCAATCCAGAAGCCGATCTGGTCCGAACCCGCCGCCACGTTGTCGCGATAGGTGTTGTCCGGATTGGTGATCCAGAAGGTGGCGGCCGTGTTGTCCGAGGGGATCAGTACGTGCTCGGACCGCTGGCCTTCGGTTCCCTGATGGGCAAGGGTCAGATTGGTCGGCTCGCACGGCAGGGTCGGATGGCACTTGGTCTGGATGCCGAGGTTGCGGACGAAGCGGTTGCCCGTTTCTACCCCGTCTTCGAGGAAGAAGCAGTGGCCGACGGTGTTGAAGGTGACGTTGTTCTCGACCCGCACGTTGTCGGTGCCATGCACCGTCACGCAGCGGCTGATGGTGTCGTGGATCGCCGAGTTCTCGATATACTGTCCTTGTCCCTCGCCGATGAGATGCCAGTGGATCGGGTAGCGCGCCAGGTTGAGGTGCTGGCCCATGCGCCGCAGTTCCACGCCGGAGACATGCATGTCGGAGCGGATCATCGCCATGATGTGCCCGCCGAAATAGCTCTCGTTTGAATCCTCCGACGCCTGGACAACGATGTTGCGCGTCAGCAAGCCGACTTCGCCGCGCTCGTCGACGTCGAAGGTGATCTCGCCGAAGTGCATGTAGTCGAGCGGCCGATCGAGCGTGATGGTGTTGCCGTCGATCCCGGCGATGAAACGCCGCTCCGCCTGCCGGGGATCATAGTCGGTCGAGGCAAGCACGATCTCGTCGCCTGCCCGCCAGCCGTTGGCATCAAGCACCGCGATCTGCGTGCTGCCCGTTGCGGCAGTGGCGGCGAGCTTGGTCCAGCTGTGCTGCCGGTTGCCATGCAGGTTCAGCGTGCCGTTCATCAGCATGATCCCGCGATCGCCCATGGTGTTGACGTCTTCGTCCGGGACATTGTCGGTCAGGGTGATGGTGGCATTGTGGGTGAAGGGATTGTCGGCAGTGCCGATCTCGAGCTCACCGCCGGGGAGGTAGATCCACTCTGTCTCAAGCGCGATGTCGCGATCGTCGGCGAAGCTGAGCTTGCCCTCGATGGTCAGGCTGCGCAGGGCCGGCGGATCGACATCGAGCACGACCTCCATGTCCCCGGCGATGGTAACTGCCGCACCTTCACCCGGCACCGCGCCATCGGGCCAGGCGGCGGGATCGGACCACAGCAGGGTCCTTCGAGCCTCTGTCTCGGCGCTTTCTGCCTGCGCATGGGCACCGGGGACGAAGCCAAACAGCACCGCCGCAGGAAGAAGCAAGGAAACGAAAAGCAGGCGCAACTGCCTGGCCATGACTGAAACCCCCCTGAGCGGGGACACCGCCCCGCCCGAACCTCGTTGTCTGACGGAAGTCTGCAGTGGATGGGCCGCTTTGCCAAGTCGATATCTGGAACGCGCAATCGAGGGCGGCCCAGAGCGCCCAGTCAACGATTGGGCCGCGCTATTTCCAATTCTTTGGAATACTGGCGCACCCGACAGGATTCGAACCTGTGACCTCTGCCTTCGGAGGGCAGCGCTCTATCCAGCTGAGCTACGGGTGCCTGATGCCAAGCGCGCAAGCGCCTAGCAACGCGTTCTGCCGAGGCCAAGCGCAAATCGACTGCGCGCGCTTTATGTGGCCCGCTCGGGATCGGGCTACTGCGTCGTCCCGCGCTCGCCGAACTGGCTCAGCCGCTCGCCATCGGCAAAGGTGACGGTGACGTTGAAGCCGCCATTGCGGCCATCGCGCAGCGGGTAATAGGTGAGATCGACGACCTGCCCGCGTTCGAGCGAGCGGCGCGACCAGCCATAGCGCACCAGGTGGTTGGGGCTCATGCCCTCGAACGCCCAGCGATTGCCCTCGGCATCGCGCGCATAAAGGAAGGTGTGCGGATTGGTCCATTCCCAGCGCTCCACGGTCATGTGTTCGAGCGGCACTTCCTCGCCCCAGGCGAACATGGCGGTCGAGTGATGGGCAGAGCCGGGCAGAGACAACAGGGCCACTCCGGCCAATGCGCCGGCACAGCCAAGGGCGATGCGACTTGCTTTCGTGCTGGACATTCTCGCTCTCCTGGACCGGGCCAGCTGAACCTGCCCTGATCGCTTGCGCGCAATTTGCCGAAAAACCGGACAGAATCAACCCGGCGGCTTGACTTGCAGTGTTGGCTGGCACCAATCTGCCGGGCAAAGGCAAGAATTCCGGCTGGGAAAGGGTCAAACATGAAGTCTCTGGGAAGGATCGCGATCCTGGCATGCTTCGGCGCGGCAATCATGAACGCCAACCCCGCATCGGCGGAAGAGGAATTCGTGGCCGAACGCGCCACTTCCTATGCCGAAGTGCTCGACCTGCCGGACTGGTCGGGCATCTGGTATCCCGACTGGGGGCGGCTGTTCGGAGTTCCCCAGGCGCCGCCCGTGCTCACTCCCGAGGCGCAGGCCGAACTGGACGCCTTCAACGAACGCTATGCGGAAACCGGCCCGCCGCTGACAAATGTCGCACGCTGCATCCCGCCCGGCATGCCGATGATCGTGGGCCTGGGCGGAATGCCGCTGGAAATCCTCTATTCTCCCGGTCGCGTGACCATCCTGCTCGAAGCCTATTCCCAGGTGCGCCGGATCTACATGGACGGCCGGCCCCTGCCCGAAGACCCGGAACCCTTCTTCAACGGCACCTCCGTCGGCCATTGGGAAGGCGATGTCCTCGTCATCGAGACTGTCGGACTGCATCCGCTCAACGATTTCATAAGGGAAGGGCGCGTCGAACACAGCGAGCAATTGCGCGTGGACGAGCGCATCTACCAGCCGGGACCCGGCGAACTGGTGGTGGAGATGACCATGACGGACCCTGCCGTCCTGCTCGAGCCTTACGTCATCACGCACTACTTCAAGCTCGATAACTCCTTCCCCATGCGCGAATATGTGTGCGAGGAAAACAACCGCCTCATCTCCAGCGAGGACGGCGCCAATATCGACCTCGGCTTCGACGTGCTCGACGAGGTGGAGGGCGAATAGGCCGACTCGCCACGCTTGCTAACCAAATGGCAAGCAGGCCGGGGCTATGGGCAGCACGATGAACGCTGTTCCACCCACTTTCAGGCCCGGGGGCGAAGGCGCTGCGACGCGCGGCACCGCCGGTGCCAACACCACCAGCATGCGCTGGGCAGCGCTGACCGATGCCGGCAGCGTGGTGGCCCTGATGGCCGGCCTCGCTCCGGAAAAGCCGAGCGCCGAAGTGCGCAACTTCCCGGCGATGTTGCGCGACTGCCCGGATTGGCGGCGCAGGCTCGCCGAAGGCGCGGTGGCAGACCTTGCCGCGATCATGGAGCCGGGCCTGGCGGCGCTGATGGCGATCAATGCCCGCGGCGCCGACCCGCGGCCCGCCGCGCAGGCGCTGTGGCGCGAGTTTTCCAATTCGCGCAGCGCCATCCTCGATCTGCTCCCCAAGAGCGGCAATATGGGTCCGCGCCGCGCCGCCTGATCGCGCCCACAGGTCGCAAGGCGGCTTGACGATGTTCCTAATTCGTTCCAGTCTTGGCGCATGGCCGATTCGTCCACTGCCGATGCCCTCGATGGCGCGCATGGCTTGCGCTCGCTGGCGGTTGCCAGGGGCATCTCCCGGCTGTTTGCCCGCAACGACATCTGGGTGTTGCCGGAAATGCCGCTGCGCAACGGGCGGCGGGCGGACCTGATGGGGCTGGACGCCAAGGGCAAGATCGTCATCGTCGAGATCAAGACCGCACGCGCGGATTTGCTGGGTGACGGCAAATGGCCGGACTACCTCGATTTCTGCGACCGCTTCTTCTGGGGCCTGCCGCCGGAACTCGACCGCGCCTGCCTCGAGACGGCGGATTTCATGCCGGAATGCTGCGGGGTGATCGTGGCCGACGAATACGATGCGGAGATCGTCCGCCCGGCGCCGAGCCAGCCGCTCGCCGCGGCTCGCCGCAAGGTCGAGGTGGAGCGGCTCGCCCGCGCCGCCCTGCGTCGCAATACCGTGCTCGGCGATCCGCGCTCGGAACCATGGGATGCGCGGGCAGGCGGATAAACGCGCCCGCGGGGCTGGGCAGCAGCCCTGCCGCACGGCATAAGGCGCGCCGGAATGGCCCGGGCAATCATCCTTTCGGCACTGGCGATGACGCTGATCGTCGCCGTCCGCTATCTGGCGGCGAGCGGCTTCTTTGCCTGGCTGACAGCGCGCGTGCGGCCCGGCCTCTATCGTGAGATGGCGCCGCAGATCCGCAAGGAAATCTGGTGGTCCCTGCTCTCGGCGGGGATCTATGGCGTGCCCGCCGGGATCGTCGCCTGGGGCTGGCAGGAACGCGGCTGGACGCTGATCTACAGCGACTGGAATGCCTATCCCCTGTGGTACCTGCCGCTGAGCCTCATGCTCTACCTGTTCGCCCACGACAGCTGGTTCTACTGGACTCATCGCTGGATGCACCTGCCGCGCTGGTTCCGCATCGCCCATGCCGTGCACCACGCCAGCCGCCCGCCGACCGCATGGGCGGCGATGAGCTTCCACCCGATCGAGGCGGTAACCGGCGCGATCGTCATCCCGCTGCTGGTCTTCCTCATCCCCATCCATGTCGCCGTGCTGCTGGGGGTGCTGACGATCATGACCGTAATGGGCGTGACCAACCACATGGGCTGGGAGATGTTTCCCCGCGCCTTCGTTCATTCACGGGCAGGCAATTGGGTGATAACGGCCAGCCATCATCAACGTCACCACGACGAGTATCTATGCAACTTCGGACTCTATTTTCGCCTGTGGGATCGCCTGTGCGGCACCGATCGCGGCCTCGCCACGCCCTGATCCTGCTGCTGGCCGCGCCCCTGCTCGCCGGCGCCGCGCCCGAAGATGGCGTGGATGTCAGCGTGACGGTGACCGACCTGCGCAACAGCGAGGGCGTGGTGCGCGCCTGCATGACCGATGATCCCGAGCATTTTCCGCGCTGCCGCGATGATGCGCATTCCTACCGCGCCGTCGTGCCGGCGGGCGAGGCGACAACGCTGCATTTCAGCAATGTCGTGCCCGGCACCTATGCCATCGCCCTGCTGCATGACGAGAACGAGAACGCCCGGCCCGACCGGGCGCTGACGCTGATCCCGCGCGAGGGGTTCGGCTTCTCGCGCGACGCGCCGGTGCGGATGGGTCCGCCCGATTTCGAGGACGCGGCCATTACCATCACCGACGCGCCGGTGAGCGAGACTATCCGCATGCGCTACATGCTCTAGCTCAAGCCCGTCGTCCCACCTGACGGCCTGACGTCAATCCATCCGGCACAACTTCACCGAATATTTACCACGTCGCGCCATTACAGCCCCATCCGGGTCAGGAGACCTGTTCCAAGGGGTGAGTGTTGATGGACAGCTTGCGTGGCAATTTCGGCGCTTTGGACACCAGCTCGGTCGACGAGATGGTGGAGGACGATATCGGCGACGAGGCTCCGCCGCCGGAGATCGGCCAGGACGAGCGCCGCATGCAGGTGCGCGTCTATAATTTCTGGGCCAGCCTGCTGCAGGACCGCAACTACCCCAATGTCGGCGATCTCGACCCCGACAACCTCCCGGACTTCGGCCCCAACGGCGTATTGCTCGACTTTTCCGAAGGCATCGAGGATCCGCTGATCAGCTCGCTGGGCTCCCGCCTGGCCGAGGAATGCGGCGCATCCGGGCTGGAGATTTCCCGCCTGTCCGATGTGCCGGCACGCTCGCTGCTGAGCCGCATCACCGACCATTACATGCAGATCCTCGGCAACCAGGCGCCGATCGGCTTCGAAGCCGAGTTCGTCAACCAGCGCGGCGCCACCATTCTTTACCGCGGAATCCTGCTGCCGTTTTCCAGCGACGATGAGACAATCGACTACATCTATGGCGTGATCAACTGGAAGGAACTGGCGGACAGCCAGTCCGCCGACGAATTGCTGCTGGAGATCGACCAGGCACTCGACGATTCCGCCGACCGCAATCGCCGCCGATCGCAGGATATGCCGATGGCTGACTGGGCCGACGGCCCCGGATCGATCGCCGCCAACGATGTCGACGACGAACTTCCCCGGCCGTCCTTCGGTTTCGAGCCGGCGGAGATGGAAGTTGCCGCTGACGATGAGGTTGCGGAAGTCCCGTCGCCCGCTTCCTCCCCGATGAGCCTGGGCGACTGGCTCGCCTCCGCCCGGGAACTGGCCCAGACAGCGCGCAGCAGCGAGGAACGCACGCGCAAGGCTCTCTATGACGCGATCTCGCGCGCCTATGACTTTGCGCTCGCCGCCGACGACGAGCCGGAGGAATTCGCCGCCATGCTGGAAGACGCCGGTCTGGCGATGCAGGATCGCGCGCCGATGACGCCGGTGGTCAAGCTGGTGTTCGGCAAGGATTACGACAAGACGCGCCTGACCGAATACGCGGCTGCCCTCACCCATGCCCGGCGCATGGGCATGCAGTGCGGCGAACTGGGCGCCTATCTGCGCGAAGCGACCGGCGGCCTCAAAGGCATCGTCCAGCAGGAGCGCCAGCAGCGCCGCGTTGAGAACGGCCAGTCGGAGATTGTCCCCGCGCGCGAACCGCGCAAGACAATCGCCAGCCGCTTGCGCGCGCTGGAACCGCGTAGCTTTTCGGCCATCGGCCACGAGGGCAGCGAGTTCGCCTTGGTCATGGTCCGTCGCACAGCATCTGGCGACGTCGTGGTGCTGGGCGAAGTGCCCGATGACGTGTCCCTCGTCGAAAGGGCCGCGCGCAGCATTCTCGGCTGATTGCCGCACGAATCGCGATTTTTTCGCCTGTTTGCGCCTATTCGCAGGGGCCGGCCGATTTCTTCAGTTTGCGTTCATGGCCCGGGGCGCTAGCACATTGCCTGCATGCGCATCCTCGCCCATCTAGCCGCAGCCTTCGCCCTGCTGGCGCTGGCAGCCCAGCCCGCTGCCGCACAGAGCATATTGCGCGATGCAGAGACCGAAGCCCTGCTGCAGGACCTCGTCGATCCGTTGGCCGAAGCTGCCGGCCTTGGCGAGGGGGCGGTGGAAGTCGTCCTCATCAATGACAATTCGATCAATGCCTTCGTCGCCGGCGGGCAGCGCATCTATATCCATTCCGGGCTGATCAACGCTGCCGATACCGCCAATGAGGTGCAGGGCGTGCTGGCGCATGAGCTTGGCCATATCACCGGCGGGCACATCAACCGCTATTCCGAAGGCGCCGCCAACGCCACGCGGATCACCCTGCTTTCCGCCCTCGCCGGCGTCGCCGCCGCGCTGGCGGGCGCAGGCGATGCCGCCATGGGGGTGATGATGGCAGGCCAGCAAGCCGCGCTCGGCTCGTTCCTCGCCTTCACCCGCACGCAGGAGGCCAGCGCCGATGCCGCCGGGGCACAATTCCTCTCGGAAGCGGGCATCAGCGGCCGTGGCAGCCTGGAATTCTTCCGCAAGTTGCAGAGCTTCGAGTTCCGTCGGGGCTACAGCCAGGACGACGAGGACGAGTTCGCCCGCACCCACCCGCTGTCGGGCACGCGCATCGCCAACCTCCAGCTCGACTACCAGGCGGACCCAGCCTGGGATGCCCCCGACGATCCCGACCTCCAGCGCCGTTTCGAACGGGTCAAGGCCAAGCTCTACGGCTACCAGTCGACGCCCGAGCGCACGCTGATCGCCTATCCCACCTATATGACCGGGATCCCGGCGCGCTATGCCCGCGCCTATGCCTATCACAAGGATGCGCTGGTCGAGCAGGCGCTGGATGAAGTGGATGCGCTGATCGCAATGGAGCCGGACAATCCCTATTTCCTCGAGCTCAAGGGGCAGATCCTGCTCGAATCCGGCCGTCCGCTCGATGCCCTCGATCCGCTGCGGCAAGCCGTCCTGCTGACCGGCGCCGACCCGTTGATCGCGCCGATGCTGGGCCACGCCCTGCTGGCGACCGAGGACCCGGCCTATCTCGACGAGGCGGAAAGCGTGTTGCGCGCTGCCGTCGGCCGCGATCATGAAAACCCCTTCGCCTGGTATCAGCTGGGCGTGGTCTACGGGCAGCGCGGCGACATGCCGCGTGCGCGCCTGGCCAGTGCCGAACAGCAGATCATGTCTGGCAATCCGCGCGGCGCACTGATGAATGCGCGCTCGGCCGAGGCAGGCCTGCCGATGGGCTCGCCGGACTGGATCAGGGCGCAGGATGTCGCCCTGCAGGCGCGCGGGATGATTGAACGCGAGGAAGAACGCAACTAGGGCGGCACCATGCGCTGGCTACCAACCATATTGATCGCCCTTGTCGCCGGTTTCGCCGGCGCTGCCCTGTGGTCCGTCTCCGGCCTCGGCGACAGGCATGTGCGCGACTACCTGCTCAGCAATCCGGAAATCCTTCCCGATGCGATCGAGGTCCTCAACCAGCGCGAGATGCTGGCCCGGATCGAACCCCTGCGGCAGGAGTTGGAAGCGCCATTCCCCGGTGCGGTGCTGGGCAATCCCGAGGGGGCAATCACCCTCGTTGAATTCAGCGATTATGCCTGCACCTATTGCCGGCGGAGCCTTGGCGATGTGAACGCGCTGATCGCCGCCAATCCGGACCTGCGCGTGGTAATCCGCGAATATCCGATCCTCTCCGCACATAGCGCCGATGCCGCCCGCATGGCACTGGCGGCAGCACAGCAGGGCCGTTTCGAGGAATTCCACAATGCCATGTTCGGCCAGGGCCAGGTGAGCGCGGAAACAATCGCCGCGGCGGCCGGCGAAGCAGGCGTGGACCTGGCGCTGGCAGAGCTTGCCATCGCCTCCGGCCGGTTCGAGAGCCAGCTGCAGAACAATATCTATCTCGCCCAGAGCCTCGGCATTACCGGCACCCCTAGCTGGATCGTCGGCGACCAGTCCCTCAACGGCGCGGTAGGGCGCGGTGCGATCGAGCGGGCAATCGCCGAAGCCCGCGATTCCTGATAGGATCGGGCGGAAAGATGGCGCGCACGGATAATTCTCCCGCCGGGCAGGCCGGCGATGCGCGGGCAGGCGGCATGGCCATGCTGCCATTTCGCCCGACGCCGTTCTTTGCCGACAAGAACAAGGCGTTCTGGCGGCTGCAGGCGATTGGCTGGGGCGGGGCGGCGCTGCTGCGCTCTGCCACGGCGATCGCC